>Ga0247841_10000602_pt1 | contig 91249 bp, 77 predicted proteins | sample LaCruzMarch2015__2_FD_192410 | JGI IMG/M metagenome (GOLD analysis project Ga0247841, IMG submission 192410) | Freshwater microbial communities from meromictic Lake La Cruz, Castile-La Mancha, Spain - LaCruzMarch2015_18m | ecosystem: Environmental > Aquatic > Freshwater > Lake | place: Spain...
CCAAAAAAGGGGTAGGCGGCGCTGAATTTCCGTCGGTCCTTTCAGGTATGATTGAGGCCTGGGGTGGAGCGGTCATTGATTACCCGGAACGCCGCCATTGCTGTGGCTTTGGATTCAGAAATTACATCATTAAGGAAAATAGGGGCTACTCTTTATCGAACTCAAAACTCAAGTTTGACTCCATGGAGCCATATAAACCTGATCTCATTGTGGCCAACTGTCCGGGATGTACCTATTTTTTAGATCGCTGGCAATATGTCATTGCTGAAACAACCGGTAAAACCTATGACGCCGAAGGTTATGGAATCCCTGTATTAACTTATGAAGAGATGGCCGGACTGGTGTTGGGAATGGATCCCTGGGATCTTGGGATGCAATTGCACCAGGTTTCCGTTGAATCTTTGCTTGATAAAATGAGCATTCCATATGATCCCGCAAAAAAGCACAGCGGTTATATGAATGAAAAAATCGGAATCCCTGAAAAACCGGAATTCCTGAAAATTTAAGAATGCACCTGCTTGTTGGCATGGAATAAATTTCTTATTTCCGGGAAAAGGTACCATCCATAAAGAACTGCAGAAAGCAGCAGTAATCCTTTCCCAAGAAGACAGTAAGAGCCGCAGTAATAGTCGTCTCCAAAGCCTAAAAGACAGGTAACACATCCCAGTATTGCCATCACCAGATAGTCAACAAAAATTACAAGGGGTAATCCGATTACCAGTTTTAAAATGAGCGTCGGTTTCATCATTATGAATTATAAGCTGCAAATATAATGAACTTATGTTCATAATGCAAAGAATAATTATTTATTATTGCTGTTCCGGGTGTAAAATCTTGTACAACTTTATTGAAATATCATAATATTCAACAGAATAGATGAGCGTAATTTTGTTGCCGGACGGTGGAAATTATTTCACACATCTTAAAAAAAAAAGAAAATGAAAAGACAAACGGCACCAATTACGTTAATTATGGTAATGAGTTTATTCACCTTATTAGTGGTTTCCTGTAAGAAGGATACTGAAGTTACCCCAACAACGCCACTTACGGATAGTGATAAAAAAGCATTGCTCTTTATGCTTGAAGAAGAAAAATTAGCAAGGGACACTTATACTTATCTTTGGGAGGTATGGCAAATCAATCTTTTTACCAATATTAAAAGCAGCGAACAATCACACATGGATGCAATAGCCCAGGTATTGACATCTTATGGTATTCAATACACCATTTTGCCTGCAGGCCAGTTTGCAGATTCGTTACTTTTAAACTTTTACAATCAGTTTATTACCAGCGGATCAATCAACTCGTCCAATGCACTGCAAATCGGCGCAACAATTGAAGATTTAGACATTTCAGACCTGGAAAAATATACAGCGCAAACAACAAATGAAACAGTCATCAATGTTTTTAATAGTTTAGAATGTGGTTCACGCAATCATTTACGAAGCTTTGTAAGTGCAATTGTCAGTGCAGGAGGTAGTTATGCTCCTCAGTTCATATCACAGGATTACTTTAACGAAATTATCAGCAGCAGCAACGAGAAATGCAACTGAAAAATTCCTCAATATCATTAGTTGGATATATGGTATAGGTTACCGTATTTTTCAGGGGAATACCATTGAGTATCGTAGCCAACACAGAGAAACGCACATCTTCGGTCGTATAACTGTAATCATGCCATACGATCCCGGACTGTTCGCTCCTGCGAAACGGCCATATGTTCAGCGTGTCCTTGAGAACCCCTTCGTACGAATGATCCCCATCGATAAAGATCAGATCGAACTTCTCTCCCAATCCGGCGAAATCAAAAGTATGTGAATTATGACGCCAGGTATGGATATTATCTTTGTCATTTGAGAAAAATCCATGCACTTTTATGAAATTCTCGTTCAGGTTCATTTCCCTCATCTCGTCGTCTGACAAGGTCACAGAAACACATTTTTTAGCCACTTCGGCAACGTTGGCAATGCTTTCTCCTCTCCAACTGCCAATTTCAAGAAACGAACAATCATTGAAAATCCTTGCCAGAGATTTAAGCAGAACGATGTCGGTAATCATCGAAGTACCTTCAAGAAAACTTTACCTGCTCACGGTCTCACTAAGACCAAGGAGAAGATCAAGTATTTCAATGGTCGGAAGCGATCCGGATCTATACCTGGAACTCACCTGCCGTTTGTAATAATCTTGTTGCTTTATTCTTTTGTCTTCAAAAATCACCTGCAAGGGTTGGGAAAGAAGCACTTTCAATGCCTGCATTTTTCTTATGGCGCTACTTTAGAACTTGACCAAACGCTAAAAAAATATTATTAATGCTGATGGTCTTCACAACCTTCATGTTGGTGGCATGTTTGCCCACCATCATTTATTTCACCTTTTAAAAAATTGATAACAACCTCTTCAGCCGGGCCAGTGCATCCCCGAATTACCTCAATGCCTTCAGTATACAGGTGATGGATCGCACCTGCACCGATGTTGCCCGCCAGCATAATTGTAACACCCTCACGTGCTAAGAGTGAACCAATCCCAGATTTACAGCCACATCCTTCATCGGCTTTGATGACAGTACGATTCACTATCTGGTTCTCGGGGTTGACTGTAAATACAGCGTAATTTGCAGAATGACCAAAATGTTCATTTACATATCCATTATGAAATGGGATCGCGATTTTCATGATTGGTGGTTTTAAAATTGTTTATTATCTGCACAAAAATAGACATTTTTTTGCAGTTGTGAACAAATGTTCATTAATTATACTGTAATTTCTATTGTTCACCTTTCTGCTGAACTTCCATGATTGAATTATTAAAAGTTAACAAATTGAAATCAGTAAAAAGTTAAAACCATTATTAGAATAAATCGCTTAAATATCACTATTTTGTTAACTTTGTAAAAAATCATCCTCAAATTTGTCTGGATTATTACAGAAGGTGCAGAGAACAGCTTCGTTTAAATGGGCAAATCAGAATTATCCACGTTGAAAAAATCATGAAAATTCAATTTACCAGGCTTGAAATCAAGTCATTCGACTCAGATGACGCCTGTATGAAATTTATTGCTGAAAAGAAATGGACTGATGGATACACTTGCAGGAGATGCGGTAACAGTAATTTCTGCAAAGGAAAAATTCCGTACTCAAGACGATGTACACGATGTAAATATGATGAATCGGCTGCATCTCATACAGTATTTCATCATTGCAGGGTCGCCCTGCCAGAAGCCTTTAAAATCATGTTGAAGGTATGCAAGGAACCTGGTATATCGACCTACAAATTATCCATGCAGATGGATATGCGCCATATGACATGCTGGAGACTGAAAACCAAGTTGTTGGATTATATTGGTGAGAAGGGTGAAATTGATCTGTTATTTAATGGAGAGATCAAAAACAGATCCTGCAGCCGAACTCTTTCAATAAATAGTCCTTTGTTTTAACTCCGACGATGCGTTTCACCTCCCTGCCATTCTGAAACAGGATCATGGTCGGTATGCTTCGGATACCAAATGCGGCAGCATCAAGAACCACCTTGCAGTATTATGGTCTCCAATTATGAAAGATCCATTTCAATGGGAAAAGCATCGAAACTTTTCTCTGGTAAGCACAATATTCATCTCCGAACTCTTCAACTAGTTTTTGTTCTTCGAGTATGGTGCCGATGATTACATAAAGGCTTAGAATACAGTTGACTATTAAAAAAGTTATATCCAGATCGGTTGCCCAGATCAATGGGAAGACAGCCGCGTAAAAAGGATGCCTCACTACACCCAATATTCCACTTGAATTGAGCTTTCCGGTTGAGTTAATGAGGTTGTGGTTAACATCTTCTCTAATCTGTTTCAGCCCTAAGAAAGTTGACATATCATACTGCCGGGCACCGGCATAGAAAAAAAACAAACCAATGGCCAGCATAAGGAGGCGAACAGGAAGGAGGGAACCCTCCCATGTAAAGAATGGTGTTTGCCGGATCGAATAGGTATAGAAAACAACCGGAATGAGTAAAATCAGGGCAACCAGGTTATAGAATAACCTGTAGAATTTATATGAATCACCCAGTTTCCTTTTGAGAAAGTTGGTAAATTTTGTAGTTATCATGGCACTGTGCAGGGCGACATAGGAAATCCATATTATGGCCAGTATAACATATTTCATTGGGCGAAGTTAGGCGAAATTATTGTGCCGGATAACCACTTTATCAAGTCCTGTCCGGTCATGGGAAGGCATCACTTTATAATCCGTCACTGATATTCCGGTTATCGTCTTGAATTGGCTGGAAAGGTACTGCACACTGCTGTAGCCCATCATATATGCGATTTCGCTAAGGGTTAGTTCGCCGTATTCGATGAGTTCTTTAACCTTTTCAATTTTGTGGAGGATGGTGAATTTTTCGAGTGTGGTATTTTCGTGTTTTGAAAAGAGGGTTGAAATATAGGGATAGGACATATCGAACCGTTGAACAAGATAGTCTGAATTGCGGACCATGGCGTTATAGGTCGAATTATGGACCAGGTCGATTACGGCCTGCTTAATTTGTTCAATAAGTATTTCTTCCTTGTTGACAATGATCTCAAAACCAAAGCTCTCAATGAGTGATTCAATCTTTTTCAGGGAAATCTTCTTTGGGTTGTGTGAAAGAATGATCGTCCCCCGTTTAATGTCATGTAACTCAATTCCATCTATGGCTAATTCCTGGCGAAGTAAATGGATACAACAGCTGCTGGTCATATTCTTCACCCTGATCGTCAAGGCCGGGAAAGTTGTCTTTTTCTTCACGGTAATATTATGGACGTCCGCCACGATAGCGGCGCATCAATCCTTTACCCTGACCTTTGCCATGGCCATTTCCCTGCCCCTGGAACCCATATAATTCATAGTATAAAGCAGACAGACGTTGACATTGGCCGGGTGTGCATATTTCCTTCAAAGCCATATACTGATTGATGGAAGCATTTTGCATCTGTTTTTGTAGCTGGCTTATTTCCTCTATATACTTGTTTAAGATGCTTTTGTCAGGTTTGTCTTTGGTTAATTCATCGAGTACCTGGATACGGTGGTTCCTGATTTCGGAAACAATCGGTTCAGTGGAATTACGATAAACAGCCAGGATGGCATCGACTTTTTCAGATTGTGCCGGAGTGAGTGACAACTCTGTTCTAAATACATTTCCCGGGTTATCAGGCATTTGCTGGCTGCTGCCTTTTGACTGATCAGAATAATAAACGATCAATGTTACCAAGGCCGTGAATAATATTACCACCAGGAAAATCAGGAGCCAGAATAGGAATCTGTTTTTTGAAAAGAAGTTCATGGATTGTGGTTTAATTGTTTTCGAAAACTAAATTTTCATCAATGAAATCTGGTATGGAAAGTCCGGACTTCATCATCTGAATTTTTTGATCATGTTCGCTGGTTAAAGAAAATGCAGCGTCGATCTGACTGCCAATTGAAAAACCAAGAACAACAGAAATCAACAGCAATAATGAAACGATTACGGGTTGCAGCTTACTCCAAAACAGGGGATTTGTTGTTATACTCCCATGTTTAAGTTCGGATTCGATTCGTTGAATTGTGCGCGTACCGATGAAAGGATCTGGTTTGTCATCCTTTTTCATATTAACTGATGCAGTGACAAATTGGAACCCTGCGGCAATCCGGTTACAATTATGACAGGAGGCAAGATGCGCTTCAAACTCCAGTTTTTCATCCTCTGAAAGTGTTTTCTCCTGGTATGAAAACAGATGATTATGAACGAAATGACAATCCATCTTACTTAACATTGGTTGAATATTCGGAAAAATAATACACTAATTTCTTTTGGAGATTTGCTTTGGCCCTGAAAATGAGTGATTCGACTGATGAAAGTGAAAGGTTCATGATCTCAGATATTTCCCTATACGGCAATTCATCATATTTGCTTAAAATGAACGCTATTTTTTGATTACGGGGTAATGAACTGATTGCATTGTCAAGTATTTTTCTTTTTTCAATATCCTCATTCCTGGTATCCCACGTTGCCAATTCGTAAGGAAATTGTTTTTCTCCATCATTGGAGATGCGGACAAATGATTCCAAACGTTTTACAATACTTCTTCGTTTTTGCCTTCTTAAATAGTCAAGGGATCTGTTTACCGTTATCCGGTATATCCAGGTGTTAAGATTTGCCTTTTTCCTGTACTGGTGAACAGACTTTACCACCTCCATCATAACCTCCTGCGAAAGATCCTCAGCCTCTTCCATATTATCAATGAAATAATAGGCTGTTTTAATTACTTTATTCTGATAGTTATTAACGAGGTAATTTATTGCTTCCCTGTTGTGATTGATAATGCCATCAATAAATTCCTGATCAGTCATTTTCGGTTCATTCTTTGAATTACAAAGAGTTACCAGGTCAAAGCCGTCATATTCGTTTGATCCGGGGTCATTTCACTTCCAATAATACTTAAAGTTGCCGTAATTCTTTGTTTTCTTTTATGAACTGCCCGCTATACGTTATAGACGATGATTATTGTGAAAACTTGCGGTAGCGATTAAAATTAATTCCCGGTTAAAGTCAAAATTCCATTTCAAGTGTGAGCTATCGCCGGTGGGAAATGAAAAAAAGGTCCCCAATCATAACACTGCATGATTGGGGACCTTTCATATTTGCATTAAATTAACATCCGGGTCCGATTTCATGTTTGCTCGTGACAATCGCATTAAAATCATCCTGGGTCAGGTACTGAGGGGTATAGGTTCCTCCCACAAAGAGAATATTTGCATAAAATGAGCGTAAATGGTTGCGTGAACCCCGCATCAAATTATTGAATACGGCGGTGATATCCTGGTTGTCGACTGTAAGAAGGTGAGTTTTCAGGTCCATGATATCCAGGTCTTCGATGGTGGCGCCAACAATCAATCCGTTCAACAAGGATGCAGAACCCTGGCTGACCAGCGATGTATAAAGGGATTGCAGCGCGGGATTGGTGAAAACTCCCGTAACATGTGTCGCTGCAGGATCGACCAGGTTGTATTTTACAATCAATGCTTTTATGGCATCGGTGTGGCGTTGTTCACTTCGGGTGATGTTCCGGAAAATGGGTTTGGTGTTTAGCTGAGACAGGGTGAGGTACACGTCGTGGGCCAGGTATTCCTCTTCACGCATATATAGAAGTGCATTCGTTTCATCGGTGCTCAGGGTTTCATAGGGAAGGGAGTCAATACAGCAATTTGCTGTAGGAAGAGAGTCTGTGTAGGCATAGTTAAGGGCGATCTCCTTGGTTTGGGTTTCATCGGCAGGAGCAACTGTGTTTTCGGTTTTCGTACATCCGGTCAAGGAGATCGTCAGGAATGAAATTCCCAACATTAAAATCGCTGCGGGTCTGGCAATTTTTTTCGTTTTCATAATAGTTGTTTTTTTTAGTGGTTTAGAAATAGAAGGAATGCATTCTTCGAAAACAAAAGTATACACTCGATCATATATAACTATTACGATATTTTAAGAAAGATGTATAAGATTTTACAATTTAATCAGAAGGAACATATTTGTCGGGAAAAAAAACTATTGGGGAAATATTTGCGAAATTTTGATTAACATTATTTATCGTTTCATAAAACAGCGTCAAAGTTTCCTCTGCAGCGACCCTTACCACGTCCACAGCAATTTCCTTTTCCTTTGCCCTGACCATGGCGATGCTGGTAGCCTTGCCCGCAACCATTTCCTCTTCCGTTTCCTTTGCCTACCTTACCCCGGTTATCACATACACCGTCCACGTTTTTATCTACAAAGTTGGCACCCCTTCCGGATTGCCCCCTTGCTTCAAAATTATCGCAAATACCATTGTTATTGTTATCGACAAATTGACCACGGTTGGCGGCATTGGTCGAAGGTGGAGTTTTAGTGCCCTTTGCGCCAGTATTGTTCTGGGCGGAAATTGCACTGGTAATGAGCACAACAATAGAGGTAGTCATCAAAATTCTTGCTACAGTCTTCATATTAAACAGTTTTAAATTAAGTTATGGCTTTACTGATTAGACGGCGGAAATTTGAAAAACTTGCGTTTTCCAACGGCATTTACATATTCGAAGATATTTTTCGGATATGTTATTTTGTGCATATCGCTAAAAGAACTAATTTTGTGCTGACCTCATTTTTGACTTGAAAGGTATCCGTGACAATGATCTTGTTATACTCCCACGTTTAGATGAAAACACTTTTTTTTACGCTATGTTTCGGACTTCTGGCAACTTTATGCGTGTATGCTCAAAAAAACAAAAAACCACTTTCAGGTGATCTGATCATCTTCCATGCAGGGAGCCTCTCGGTTCCGATGAAAGAGATATCCTCGGCCTTTAAAAAAATTCATCCTGATGTGAATATCCTTATGGAATCGGCCGGAAGCGTTGAAAGTGCCCGAAAAGTCACCGACCTCAACAAACCTTGCGACATCGTGGCCACCGCCGACTACAAGGTGATCGACAACATGCTGATTCCGAAATATGCTGATTGGAACATCAAATTCGTGTCGAACGAGATGTGCATCGTGTACACGGATAAATCAAGGTATGCCAGCCAGATCAATGTGAAAAACTGGTATGATATCCTGCAGAAGAGGGATGTTGCCTTCGGGCGTGCCGATCCGAATTCAGACCCATGTGGTTACCGGTCAGTCATGACCATGCAGCTGGCGGAGAAATTCTACCGAAAACCCGGGCTTGCCAATAGTCTGATGACCAAGGATGAAAACTATATGCGCCCGAAAGAGGTCGACCTGGTTGCCATTCTTGAATCGCAGTCGGTCGATTATATCTTTCTTTACAAATCGGTTGCGATCCAGCATAATATAAAATACCTTGTTCTTCCGGATGAGATTAACCTGAAAGAGGCCGAATTTTCTGATCTTTATAACACGGCTGCTGTCTCTATCAACGGGAAGGAGCCGGGGCAGAAGGTGGTGATGAGGGGTGAGCCGATGATCTATGGGATTACGATCCTCAACAGTGCGCCCAATAAAGCAGTTGCCATGGCTTTCCTCCGGTTTTTACTATCGAAAGAGGATGGGATTAAAATACTTGAACGCGATGGACAACCATCGGTCATCCCACAGCAAAATCCGAACTACGACAAACTTCCGGTACAGCTGAAACCTTACGCAATTAGATAGTTCCATCTTCATATGATCATACAAACCAAATTACCCGAATAAATGTATCGATATGTATTAACAGACATATCGTTAAAAACACTCCTTATGAAAAAAACATTGATTTACCTTTTCCTGTGCTTCGGATTCCTTCTTTTGATGACAGCAGCCTGCAAGAAGGATGAGAACCCTTCGCCGCCGGCAATCAGTTTAATGACCGGAGCAGGATACACGCCAGAAGGAACCATTATTCCGGTCGGGGGAAAAATCCGGTTCGGTATCACTGCTTCTTCCAATGGTGCCAACATTACAAATTTCATTGTCAAGAAGATCATGCCTGACGGGAGCTCAAAAGTGATGCTCGATTCGGGACTGAACTCCACCGGATTCTCGGTCAACGAAACCTTTTACCAGGGAATTGAGCCCGAAGCGCGCTGGACCTTCCAGCTGATGGACAAGAACCGGCAGTTCGCAACCACGGCCATTACACTGTTCAAGGATCCGGCCTCAGCCTGGGGGGGAATCCTGGAGTATCCCTCCATTGTGATGGGCTTCCAGAACTGCACGACCCACGGGCAGTTCCTGATCCCCTCGACCGGAAAGGTCTATTTTGCCGATTCGGCTACGATGAATCAAAACCTGGTCGACATCATCACCTATTATTATGTCGATGTCACCCCATCGCCAACCTTTTCATCGGCAGGAGAAACAGGGGGCGGCATCACGGATTATTACCCGGCAATTGGTCAGTGGACTACAAAAAATTACACGAAGTGGGATATCAGTGTTGATACGGACCCCATTCCGGTTTCTGCATTTGATGCCTGCCACAACGACAGCCTTCTGATCGTAGGCTACGATGATGTGTGGGGAAAGCGAAAATTCAAATGGGCTGTTCCGGGTACGGTGATCCCGTTTTTAACCTCTTCGGGAAAAAAAGGGATGGTCAGGGTGCTCTCTGTTGAAAACGACCCTGCCGGCCAGATCACCTTTGCCATGAAAATTCAACAATAACCGTGATACTTTTCAAACAATTCATTTCAAACCTAAAACAACGCAGTATGAAAAAACTTTTACTTGTTACCCTGATGGTCTGCATGGCCGGTGTCATTTCGGCACAGGAAACCCTTACAGGATGGACCTTCCCGACAAATTCAGGTCCCGACAGCCTCAATGCCAACCTTGGCACCACCCAGAACAAAACCTACGACCTCCGGTTCCAGTGGGTGTTAACCCCAACAACCGATTCAACGCTGAACACCGTGACCTTCGTTGAGGGAGCTACCACCTATGCCGCGGCAACAACCGGCTGGGAAAACGGCACCGATGTCAAATTCTGGTCAATTAAATTCAAGGCTAACAACTATTCGAATTTCAAGATCTCCTCAAAACAAAAGAGCGATGCGGCCAGTGCAGGTCCGCGCGATTTTAAAATTCAGTGGCGGTTAAGCAGCGGCACCTATGCCGATGTGGCCGATGGTGCGGTCACCCTTGGCTCGGACTGGACAACGGGTGTTGTAACTGATCTTCCTGTTCCCATCACAGGTCAGGGTACCGGTTCCATCTACATCCGCTGGATCATGGCATCCAACACCGATGTCAATGGCGGCACCGTAGCCCCCGGGGGTCAGTCGATGATTGATGACATCCTGGTTACCGGTGTAAACTCGATCGGGATGAATGAAATCCTCTATACCAACCGGCTGAAGGTATATCCCACTCCGAACAACGGAACATTCAACATTTCATCCACCCAAGAGATGGATCAGATGGTCGTGACCGATGTGAATGGCAAAACCATTTACTCCATGACCAACCCTTCGCTGAAACAATCAGTAACGATCACAGACGCAAAACCGGGACTCTACCTGTTAAAGGTCCGTTTCGCAGGCAGTGACACAGAAGTTTCGACCCGCTTTGTTGTTGAATAACAACAGATGCTGGTTTTTCAGGGTAAGCATGTTGGGCCGTATCCTGACCTGGATCGCCCTCATGCTTGCCCTTTCTCCCGATTCCCTGGCCTCATCCTATGGCGGCATCAGCGGGAGGGTAACCGGGGGCCCTGGCAATACCATACTCGCCGGGGCACATGTGATTTTAGAGCAGCAAAACAGGGTAACTTTTACCGATAAGAACGGCGCTTTTGAATTGGCAGGCCTTTCAGCAGGCAAGGGGATAATCAGGGTGTCGTTTATAGGATACAAACCTGCCACAAAAACGGTGATGATCAGGGAGGGACATTCAATCCGCATCGACTTCAACCTTGAAACCGATGTTCTGAATACCCCGGAGATCGAAATCCGTGAAAAGAAACCCGAACGGGCTTCGCAGGATGAACCGGTACGGATGGAGATCATCTCGGCCGCCACTATATCCAACACGCCCGGGCAGAGCATCGTCTCTGTCCTTGACTTTGTTTCGGGGGTGAACCTTTCCTCCACCATGGGCATCTTTGCCAACAATACTGTGGTAACGCTGCGCGGACTGAGCGGAAACGACCAGGCGAGGACACTGGTTTTGCTCGACGATGTACCGCTGAACAAAGCGGATGCAGGCAGCGTAAACTGGAACCTGATCAACCGAGACAATGTTGAAAAGATCGAAGTGCTGAAGGGCCCCGGATCGGCCAAATACGGAAGCAGCGCCATGGGTGGCGTGATCAACATCCAGACCAAACGACCGGTTAGATTGATCTCTGGCGTGGCCACCCTTGATTATGGCACCTTCAATACTGCAGGATTCAGGTATCAGCTGGCCGGGAAGCTCAAACCGGAGGTGGCCGACAAAGGATTTTCGTATGGCCTGAACGGGTTCTACCGCAGGAGTGACGGTTATAATCCGGAGATTCCCCAGTACCTGGAAAAAACCGATACCTTCTATGTAAATAATTATTTACGTGAGGCGGCCATCGGCGCCAAAGCGGGCTATCAGTTCGATGCACTGAACAGGGTAGAGGTGGGCGCCAATTTTTTCAATGACAAGCGCGGACGCGGTGTGGAGGTCTATGAAGTGGACGGGGCCTATGAACGGCATGATACCTGGCAGGCGAATGCGCGCTATAAAGGGGGCAAAGGGTCGATCCGCTGGAACATCCTCGCCTATAACCAGGATGAACATTTTGAGCGGCTCAACGAATCGATGAAGGAGACAGAATACAGTCTGTACCTTGTGAAATCGACCCGGGTTGACCGGGGTGCCAACCTCAACCTGGTTGTGCCTGCCGGAAAGGCCCATGTGATCACGGTGGGGGCCGACTACCAATATGGGAGTGTGGATGGCCAGGACATCTATTATACTTCAACCGATCTGATCTCCAATGCCGGGAAAATGGATACCTGGGCAATTTTCCTTCAGGATGAGATCGGGCTGCTTGATAACAAACTCCAGATCAACCTGGGTATCCGGTTGAATACAGCCATTTTCCATGACGGGAGTTTCAGGATCGATGACCCCTCATACGCCATCCAGTACCTGGTGGATTACCAGGATAGTTTGTTTCCGCGCCATCAATGGATCCAGGTGGACCCGAAAGTATCGATCCAGTACAGGTTTACAACGCAAAGCCGCATCTATATCTCAGCTGCACAGGGTTTCCGGGCGCCAAACCTGGATGACCTTTGCAGGACCGGCAAAATCTCCAATGGGTTCAAGGTTGCAAATCCGGCGCTGAAACCCGAGGTGCTGGATAATTTCGAGGTGGGGACAGATCTCCTCCTTTTCAAAAAACTTCATGTGGCCGCATCCCTCTATTACTCCATCGGCCGCGATTTCATGTATTATGTCAGTACAGGCGATTCGGTCAATATGGGATATAAACGAACGCCGGTATTCATGAAGCAGAATATCAGCAAGGTCGACATTGCAGGATTCGAGCTTGACCTGGATATCGACCCTGTAAAATGGCTCTCCATATTTGCCAATTACACCTTCAACCATTCTGTGATCAGCCATTTCGAATCGCAGGATACCACGGTGGACCGCGATCTGAACGGGAAGTTCCTTACCGATGTCCCAATGAACAAAGCTTCAGCGGGCGTCACCTTCAAAAACAGGGTGGTAAACGTTAACCTTCTCTGGAAATATACCGGTGAGCGATACATCAACGATGTAAACGAACAGGATCCCTATCTCCTCACCACAAAATACCCGGCCTATCAAACTTTTGGGATCAGGCTGTGGCATACCTTTTTCAAGCACCTTACCACCGGGCTAAATATGGATAATATTTTTGATGCCCGGTTCATCGATGACCACCTTCAGCAAAGTCCCGGGAGAATGATCACCGCCGAAATCACCGCAAATTTTTAACCATCATAAACCGTAACACCATGAATAAACTCACCAGCCTGCTTTTCCTGCTTTTAATTTTGCCTTCATTGCATGCCCAGAAACCCGGAGATCCCCTGAAAGACAAAACCAGCCTCACCGTTGTCAGGGAGATCACGCCAGACAAAGCCGACCGGAATAACAATTTTTACGATAACGAAGAGACCTACCTCCTGCCCATGAAAGAGCTGGTTGTTGCCGGTGAGGTGGAGAATCCAGGGAGGGTCGATTTCTCAAAGCTGGTTAAGCGATCGGTCATTGTGAAGGAAGCCCTTCTGAAAGGCGATACGGTAAACGCTTTTGTCGGAGCCTACCGATACGACGGCTATTCCCTGTTCGACATCCTGAATGACCGGATCCTTAAGAAGAAAAACGCTGCAGATTTCCGCCCCATCATCGATCTTTTTGTTGAAATTGAAAACGACCGCGGCGAAAAGGTGGTGCTTAGCTGGGGAGAGATCTACTATCCGAATTTCCTTCACAACACGATCATTGCGACAGAGGTCATGCGCATTGTTCCCAGCAAAACCAAAGACCTGTGGCCACTGCCTTCCGAGAGCAAACTGATCGTTGGCCAGGATCTGATCTCCGAAAGGAACATTTCCAACCCGGTGAAGATTACCGTCATCTCCTATCCCAGGACCTACGCAGTGAACCGTGAAATAAGTCCGCTGGTATCGGCCAGTGTTAACCTCTTTTCGGGAGAAAAGAAGGTTGACAACTTTTCCGTGATTCCTGCAGGGTTGCAGAGGGAAACACTTCATACCATTTTTTACGGGAAGGGTAGGGGAATTCACAGTACACAGCCTTTTTCAGGGGTATATCTCAAGGATTACCTGACTTCAAAGTTTAAAATCAGCCGCACCAACCTGCGGACAGGACTGGTTGTTTGTGCCGGCATCGACGGATACCGTTCTGTCTACTCCTTTAGTGAGATCATGAATCGCAGCGACCAGGCCGGGATACTGCTGGTACCCTGTGAGGAGGATAAAGATGGCGGGAAATTCCGCATCTTTCCATCCTGCGACTTCTTCTCCGATCGCGCAGTCAAGGCGCTTTCCGAGATCCGTTTTGAAGTCAGGTAGCACGAAAGAAGTACGGAACTAAAGTCAAATTGAAACCCTCAAATTTTTAAATTCGTCATTGGTCATTGGTAATTTGATGCATCGTTTCTCCTCCATACAACTGATCTTCCTCCTGCTGGGCTCGCTGGTATTGCTTTTTATCCTTGCGCCGCTTACCGGGATGTTCCTGAATACCACCGCCTCGCAGGTATTCGCTACGGCCGGAGAAAAAGAGGTTCGCGACAGCATCTGGCTTACCATCTACACCTCCCTGGCAGGGACCCTTTTGTTTTCGATGGCCGCAATCCCGCTGGCCTACCTGCTGGCCAGGCGGCAATTCCCGATGAAAAAGCTGGTAACCGGCATCATCGACCTGCCCGTGGTGATCCCTCATTCGGCGGCGGGAATTGCCCTGCTTGGTTTTGTGTCACGAGATTCGACGCTGGGAAAGATGGGTTCAGCCGTGGGGCTTGATTTTGTTGGCCACCCGGCAGGAATTGCCATTGCCATGGCTTTTGTGAGCATCCCGTATCTCATCAATTCGGCCAGGGACGGGTTTTCGGCGGTACCGGTACGCCTTGAAAAGGCTGCGCTTACTTTGGGGGCATCGCCCTTCAGGGTTTTCTTCTCCATCTCACTACCGCTGGCCTGGCGGAATATCTTATCGGGACTTATCCTGATGTTTGCCCGGGGGATGAGCGAATTTGGCGCCGTGATCGTAGTTGCTTACCATCCAATGATCACCCCGGTGCTGATCTATGAACGATTCGGAGCCTTTGGACTGAAATATGCCCGGCCGGTATCGGTACTGTTTATTCTCATTTCGCTGGCGTTGTTTGTGGTGCTGAGGTGGGTGGGGAAGGAGAAAAGTGACAAGGTAACAAGGTAACAAGGTGACAAGGTGACAAGGTAACAAGGTAACAAGGTGACAAGGTAACAAGGTGACAAGGTAACAAGGTGACAAGGTAACAAAGTAATGGAGTAATAGGTTAACAGGGTTTTTATAGGAGATTTGTTGATGTTGGAGTTGAGGGGTATTTCAAAGCGTATGGCGGGCTTCAGCCTCAGGGATGTTTCGTTCGGGGTGGAACAGGGGGATTACTTTATCCTGCTCGGCGAATCGGGCGCGGGGAAATCCATGATCCTTGAGACCATTGCAGGTTTGGTTGCACCGGATTCAGGAACCATCCTGCTGAACGGAAAGGATATCACCTCCGAAAAGATCCAGAACCGCACGATCGGGATGGTGTTCCAGGATCATGCCATATTTCCGCATCTTACGGTTGAAGGGAATATTGCCTATTCCCTTCATGGGGCTGATATACCGAAGGAGGAGAAGAAGCGAAGGGTAAAGGCCATCGCCAGTGAACTGGGCATCAGGGAACTTTTAAAACGCAGGCCGGGCACCTTATCGGGGGGCGAACTTCAGCGTGTGTCATTGGGGCGCACCCTCATTCAGCACCCTTCGGTCCTGCTGCTGGATGAACCGCTTTCATCGCTCGACACCAGGCTGAAAAGCGACCTTCGACGGCTGCTCCGCTCCATTAACCGCAATGGACAAACCATCGTTCATGTTACCCACGATTACGAAGAGGCCATTTCGCTGGCCACCAGAATTGCCGTGATCAACCAGGGAACCATCATTCAGACGGGTACGCCTTCTGAGGTATTCAGCCATCCTAAATCAGAATTTGTAGCAAATTTTATCGGCCTGAAGAATTTTTTCAAAGTCACCCTTGTCAGGGATCAAGACGTAACGTATGCCTGTTTATCTGATCAATTCAGGGTTATCACTGATACCGGTTTGTCTTCCGGTGAGGGTTTTATCCTGATAAGAGAGGAGGAGATACAAATTTCATTAGGAGAGGCTGAAACCGGCCTGATCAATCATTTCAACGGCAGGATAGTGGAGATCGTGCAGAATTCCCGTGGGGTGGATGTTACCATCGATGCGGGGTTTGAACTGCATGCGCTCATTACCCGCGAATCGTTGTCAAAACTTGATCTTGAGACAGGAACCGCTTGTTGGGTGCATTTTAATCCGACGGTAATGTAAAATAAAAGGTGCTCCCTTTGCCTTCCTCACTCTCCACCCATATCCTGCCGCCTTGCTTTTCAACGAAGTCTTTGCAAAGCAGCAATCCCAAACCGGTGCTGGGTTCACCTTCGGTGCCTTTGCGGTTGGTTTGAGCATCGAGCCGGAATAAATTATCAACCAATTCAGGTCTCATCCCGATGCCAGTGTCCCTTACTGAAATTTCAACTGAATTGCCAGGTCCCGGTTTAGCAGCTATCGTGACTGTCCCTCCGGTGCGGGTGAATTTCACCCCATTGGAAGTCAGGTTTCGGATGGTTGATGCCAGCATATTCTTTTCGGCAAACACTTCAATATTGGCCGGAATTGCAAAGATGATCTCGATCTTCTTCCTTTTTGCGGAATCAATTTCCGGGCGCATTGTTCCAGCAATCATGGGCATCAATAAGAATGACTCAGGCGCAAAGGATATAATGCCCATTTGCAATCGTGACCACTCCAGCAGGTTTTCGAGTAACATGAAGAGATTGGTCGCGGAGTTCTGCATGCTTAATGCCATCTTTGTCATCTCCATCTGTGTAAGGCCATGCGATTCGTTGGACATCAATTTAGACAATCCTAAAAATCCATTGAAAGGGCCGCGCAGGTCGTGGGCGATGATGGAGAAGAATTTGTCTTTTTCGGCATTGAGTTTTACCAGGCTTTCGTTTTTACCCCTAACTTCCTCCATTGCATTCTTACGTTCGGTGATATCCAAACATTGTCCGATGTAACCAATGAATTCACCTTTACTGCTATAGCTAGGGCACCCTTGATCCTCTATCCACCGATATTCACCATCATATCGCCGCAGGCGGTATTCCATGCTGAAGTTCTCCTGTCGGTCAAATGCATGAACATAGATGTCGACACAGCGCTGCAAATCTTCAGGATGTACACCTTCCGTCCAGCCATAACCCATTTCCTGTTCAAGCTTGCGCCCTGTGAATACAGTCCAAACACGATTGAAATAATTACAAAGTTTATCAGTCCCGGATGCCCAAACCAATGTCTGGCCCGAATCGGCCAGGGTTTTGTATTTCTGTTCACTCTCGCGCAATGCTTCTTCGGCCCGCTTTTGCTCGGTAATGTCATAAACAACTGTAAAACGGTATTTTTTATCCTGTATATAGATGTTTTCTGCCGAAAGGAGTACATCCTTTATATCCCCGTTTTTCGCTTTTAACCCGGCTGCAGCATTGGTTACAATGCCATTGCCATCGGCATTGACCAAAATGGCATTGATTGTTTCAGGCGTCAACAGGCCTAAGTCAGCTGCTGTTTTGCCAATCACCTCGTTTTGATCAAATCCAAACAACTTGTAAAATGCTTTATTGACCTCAATGTATTTTTGGTTTTCGACATCACTTAATCCACAGGCAGATGGATTCAGATGAAATAATTTGGAGAATTTTTCTTCAGATAATTGAATCTTGGAAATGTCTTTGGTAACGCCAAAAATTACAGGGTTTCCATCCCAAAACCCATGAGAGACCCTTGTTTCCACCGGAATTTGAATTCCAGATTTAGTCACAATCGGGACCGGGCAAAATTCTGCCGTTCCGTTTAACATTTCACCAACAATTCTGCCGACTTCATCCCGTCGTTCAGACGGATGAACCATCAGCACCGATTTTCCGATAAGTTCTTCCCGCGTGTAGCCCAGGCGGTCAACCACTGTTGAGTTTATATTTATTATATTTCCCTGAAGATCAAGGACCCATATAAAATCATCAATGGAGTCAAAAAAAGTTTCGTAATTCTGTCGTGTTTGCTGCAACAGCTCATTCGCACGTTTCTTTTCTGTTATATCACGGGCTGAAGCATAAAGAAATTTTTTCCCGTCAATGATAATACCAACTGCATTGATCTCAACTTCGATGATTGTGCCTTCCTTTCTCAGAAACTTTGTTTCAATGATGGCAGGATGGTCCATCAAATCAGCAACCTTTGACATCAGCTTTTCCCTCGTCCATTGGGCGTCCCAGTCGGTCACATTGAGTTGCAACATCTCTTCGTTGGTATAACCCAACATGTTGCAGAATGCAGGACTTGCTTCGATAACCCGCCCCCGACTGTCGATGATATGAATGCCATCGGTGGCCGTTTGCAAAATGGTTTGATGGCGAAGCAATAACGCTGCTGCCTGCACTTCCATATTTTTGCGTCCTGTGATGTCACTAAGGCTCCCAATAATCGCTACAGGCTGACCTGCTGCATTGTGTATGACCCTAAATTGATCATAAAACCAACGGTACAGACCATCTTTATGCCTGAAACGATATTCCACCTGATGCTGCAGCCCTGTATCGACCAGCAAGGCCTCGTCAAGCAGGCTTTGAACGTTTCTAAAATCATCAGGATGTATTAAACCAAACGCTGTTTCAAAAGGGAGGCTCATCATATAGTCATGGGAATAGCCGGTAACCCCGAGACAACCTGAACTGAGATAATCATAGGTGTTGGTGAGCAGATTCCGTTTATAGGAAACATCGAGCGAATTCTCCAGCACCTCACGTAAACGTTTCTCATTCTCTTCAAGCGCGATCATGTGCTTGCTCTGGGTGATATCAATCATGTTTACCAGGCATTGTTCTCCATTTCCAGTAACGATGCCGGTAAGTTGAACAGTAGTTGGGAAATTGCCATTCGTTGACAATGAAGCTTCACAGGTTTCTTTGGTTTTGCTGCTAAATACCTTCTCAAGAAAGAGATTGAAAATTGGTCTTGTATCGTCGGAAATAAAAAGGCCAAACCGGCCATTAATTAAGAACGAGCGTTCTTTACCGAGCATGTTTGCCCCGGAAAGATTTAACTCGATAATTTTACCCTCTTTGGAAAGGGTAAAATATCCTGTTGGCGCAAAATCGTATAATTCAGCATATTTATCATTCGCAGTTTTTGCTAACTGCTCTTTTGCAATCATGAGCTCTTCATTCTGCATTTCAAGCTCAATCTGGTGCACCTCAAGCTCATGTAATAGCTTAAGCATATCAAATTCAGAAAGTGACGGAGCTGTTTTTGATGATTTCTTTTTCAGCAACTCTTCCGCCCTTTGGCGAAGGACTTCGGATTCGGATTTGTTACGGCTGTTTTTCATGAACTTCTGGGTACCACTATGTCATTGGTTCGCTAGGATGATGTGGCGATAGAAGAAAAAGGGCGTGAACCTTCGCATATTTTCAACAATGTCTAAGAACCTGTATAAGACGTTACTTTACACAAAGATAGGTAATTTTTCCCGTTTGTATATACTTTTACCTCTTTGTTCCTGAGAAATAATAGCGGTAGTCAAAAACAAGGCGGATCCCGGCGTACCAGATGGTCCGTGTTGCAGGCAACCCAATATCAGGATGTTCCTTCACAGCTTGTGTCCGTTTGCCAGGCACATCAAAGCCGGCAAGTAATTGAAAAAGAAGACTCCCTGTTTGTCGTGAAGAATAGGTACGGAAGGGTCGGTATTCCACAATCGGGAATTCAAACCTGGTCGTATTCAAAGTGTAATATCCCGAGATTCCATCATCTGGTGGGAGTAACAAATAGGTATCCGGTCTTCTTCCAAATCCATACATACTGATTGCAACCTCCCGTCCCAGAATGAACTGGAATCTTCCGATTGGGGTTGGCAAACCGGTTTGCCAGGGTATCAACCCTCCATTGGCCGATGCCGTAACTACTTTCTGCATTGAATTCGGAGATGTCAGCGCCAAAAGAGGTGCTAAAATGATCAGATCACCTGGGATCAGGAAGAAGGGTAATCTGAAGCGCACAGAAATGGCAGCGCGGGATGGTATAGCTGAAAGCATTGAACCGTATTGGGCCAGATCGGAGTTGTTGTTGGTGCCATCGTAAGACTGGGTGGAGCTTAAATCAATACGGGTACCAAAATCGAGGAAGACAAGTCCATCGCCCGATTCGTTCAATACCCCTTCCATTCCCAACCCTACACGCAGGCCAAGTTCCAATCCGGCAGTGAAACCGTAACCCTTCTGATAATCAAAAAAACCACCATCCAGGTAATTGAGGTTGGCTGCACCACTGACCCCGATAAAAGGACCCATTTCAGCCCGGAATCTTGGAAATTGTCCCATCCCGGCTGACAAACCAGGAATTGGCAATTCCATTAACACGGTGTCACATAAAATCCTCATTGTACCATCCATCGGGCGCAATGGCATCACCATGGCTTTGCTCACGTTGAATGTATCAGGCGTCGCCGGAGAGGGATCATTCTGAATGAAGGCCGCGTCAAAAATGATCGTTCCGTTCACTGCATCCAGCACCTGTTCCATGCTTTTAAGCAGCGCATCCGATGTCCATCCTATATCCTCTTGGCGCATCGTTGCATCACCCATCAATACCATTTGATTACCTTGCCATGTATTTACCTCTATGCCCTCTTCGTTGTAATAATCATGTGTCCCCTTACGTTTTGCAGCATCACCCCAGATTCCCATCACATGTCCCGAAGTAAAACTATCCTCGAGAAAATGAGCTGCGAATGCCTCATCAGCCAGGGCCGAGAGGGCCAGAGCCGATCGTTGTTCGGGTGTAAGATCCTTTGAGTTCAGGCGGGCAGCCTTCGACAGGGCGCTTTGATGATACCATGTATACGTTCCAACAGTATTCATCTCTGTCCCTTCTTCGTAACACAACGAAAAATAGGCTGTTGCTTTGGTATTTACGGCCGGAAGAACCAGCAGGAAATGCCCGTTATTTTTCCCGGCCCTGGAAACGTATTCCGGATCGGCACGAAGCAACTTGATATCAGAATCCCTCACTTCGCTGATGCGCGAACTGCGTTTCTGCGATTTGTCAAGGCCGACTTTCAGCCTGGCGGTGATATCTGCTACTCTCAGGATCCATGTTGATTTCAGAACAATGTTGGTCATGTCCTGAGCTGAAACAGAATGGTCGCCGGCTATTCCACACCATGCTGCATAATCGAGACACTGAGGTTGTATTCCCTGGTCCGGTACAATGACCGATTCACAAAGGCGTGCCTCGTACCCTTTCCTTGCAGATGCCCATAGCTGATCAAGAATTGCCCGCCGGCCGGGATCAAGTTTTTTGACGGCTGCCATCATGATTTCCCTGTGTTCGGGATATACCCACGCCGATGCAGATAGGGCAGAGAAGGATATCAGCAGTATGGTCAGACATATTTTCATGTTTATTTTCATTTCCGGTATGGCTTAAGCACTATAAGTAAAAGGTTCCTGGAAGTTGAATCAAGGAATTATCATGCAACTTACGAAATCTTTCGCTTTGTGAGGGGTCCAAATCCCTCTCGCCACAAATTATATTCTGTAATTGTGAAAAATAAAGTTTAACACAGATCAGAATGGATACCCGATCCCGAAATTCAATATAATATCAGCCAATTGCATTTTGTTGAAATACCATCGTTCCCGCTCGGGATAGGATGGAACCCTGATGGGGATGGCAGGATCAATGCGGATAACAAAGAAATCAAAATCAAGTCTCAGGCCTAAGCCCATATCAATCCCGATCTGATCCAGGAATCCGGGAAACAGGAATTTCCCTCCGGGTGTAAATTGCGACTCCTGCAGCAGCCATATGTTTCCAGCGTCGACGAACACGGCCCCACGAATCCAGTCAAAAACCGGGAAACGGTATTCGACGTTGGCTTCAAGCTGAATATCGCCGATCTGGTTAAAGTCAGAGATATCCGAGGTATTTCTGTAGGTCCCGGGTCCCAGGGTGTACATTCTCCATCCGCGCATTCCATTGGCGCCCCCTGCAAAAAATGACTTCTCGAATGGAAGAACGTTTGAATTTCCATATGGGATGCCGATTCCGGCAAAAATCCGGTATACAAGCGAAAACTGGTTGCCCATCACATCGTAATACCTGGCGTCGATGGTTGGCCTCACATATTGCGAATAGGGCAGCCCGAACAAGGTGTAGTATAAGTCGTTTTTTTTCGTTGCATTAAACAATTTCTGTATTCCGTAGAGCAGGTTTCCCCCTGTCTCGAAATTTGCCCTGACATACACGAAATCCTTTACCTTGTTGATCTGCTGATTGGTGAGGGTAAAGGTATATCTCAATCCTGCCACCATGTGATCCGAATATTGACTGTGCACCTTGGCATCGGGGAAACTGTCGAATAATATTTTGAATTCAGGTTGGGCGAACACTTTAACAAGCGATACCTCAACCGGATTCAGGGTATGAGTGATCTTGTCGCTCTGTGTCCAGGTGTAGCCGAAAGAGATATTGGAAATGTGCCGGTCGTAATATAACTGATGCTGGTAATTGTACCCGACGGAGATGGTCGTTTTTGGTTTAAAGTATTTTGATATCCGTTCTGGTTTTATTGGTATGATAAACTGGGGAAAGGTAATCCCTGCAGTGACTCCCAGCTCAATCACATTAAAAAATGATTTGTCAATCATGCCGCTGGAAGCCTGCATTTGTAAAGATCCGGTGAAATTTACCCTGAATAGCTGGGCTCCCCTGAAAATATTGCGATTGAGATAACCCAATGTTCCCTGAACTCCAAAAGCCCCGCCGGAATTGGTGCCATCCACCGAGGCGGTAAACGACTGTGCCGCTGTGCGTGATAATTCGACATGGCAATCAATTTTGTCATTCATTTTGTCTTCTTCGGATTCCGGGGGGTCTTTGAATACAATGTTTATAAATTTAAATTCCTGCAAACTGGATAATTGAGCATAAGATTGGCTGACATCCAGCAGGTTGAAATTCGATTCAGGAGAAATAAATATGGAATGGGCAATGGTTCGCGGTTTTACTTTGAATTTATCATTATACAGGAAGTAATAGGTATTGGGGACATTTCCTTTTTCAGGATTCGTGTAGGTTTTCACCAATGTATCATAAGTTCCTGTAAAAGTTTGAAGGTGGTCGAATTCCGGGTAGATATAGATCTTGTTTATGAAATACCGCTTGTGAGGCACCTGTTGAACTGTTGCAAAATCATCGAATGACGGGACAACAGGATTCGTTATTTCTATTTTTATATCGATCAGGTGCTTGTTGAAATTAGAGTCGATCCTGAAAACAATGTACTTGGAGTTGAACCGGTAGAAGCCATGGTTCATAAGATTGTTTGTTATCCGTGACCTTTCATCGTCGATAATGTAGGTATCATAATTGGCCTTCCTTTTAATGAGACATTTGTTGGTATCAAGATAAGCGAAGGCCGAGAGTTGTGAATCTGGTATGGCATACGAAATGTTTTGAATGGTGTATGGTTTTGTGGGAAATACTTTATACACCACGGTGGCCTTTTTTTTTCTGATAATGATCGTATCGCTCACAATAGAATGAAAGTACCCGATATTTGCCAGGTACAGGCACATTTGCTTGGCAGTCGCCGAAACGAGGCTTGTATCAAGGATTACAGGAGCTGCCCCGACCTTGGTTCTGATCCATTTCTTGAATTTGGTATCTTCCCCCTTGCTCCCAAGGTTATAAAAGGCAATGTTGGAGCGAAATAGCCCGAACATTTTGGTATTGGGATGCTGCTGAATGTAATCTTCGAGGTTGCCGACCGGGATATTGTACCTGGCTTCCTGGATCTTATTTTTAATAAGCAGGTATTCGTTGGTTTCGAGATTTTTGGTGACATCACAGCCTGAGAGTGTCAGCAAAAATGCCAGCACAATAAATAATTTTCCGCGAATTTTTGAAAGTAAAAATGACCCCTCAATCAACCCATCTGTGCGTTGCTCTATTTGCAGCGAATTACTTTCGGGTGGCATATCTCAACCTGATTTCCCTTTCCTTGCTTTTATCCGAAATGTATACGATCGTCCGGCCGTCATCCAGCATGACCGGGTATTTATTCACTACAGAACCTGACGATAACTTGGACTTTGGAACTGCAACCTGGTGGTTTGAAATTTCCATTTTATTGTCAAGTGCATCACTTTTGGTTATATGTCGAATGTTTTTCATGGCATCTCGGATGTTGGAATTTTCACCTAAAATAATGATCAAATTCAGTCATTAATACAACCAATCTGCCCTTTTTATTAACAAAAACTGGTAATAAATTTTTATCCGGCGGCTAATTACTGCTATTCCTGTATCGTACGGCATTGTCAAGTGCATCAAGTATCTCACGGCCAAATCCGGGAGGAGGGTTTGTTTCCATCGACGCTGTGTCAGGATGTTTATTTTCAGGAAGGTTATCCAGAATCCTGTCACAGATATCACGGAGATGAACAGCATGAGGTTCATCAAACTTCTCAAAATCACCGCCAAACCGGTCATTGAAATCTACCATGGCTGACACAACAGCGGTATACAGAACTTCTTTGTGCGATACCTTAGTCCTGATATGCTGAAATGCAGCCTGGGAAAGGGGAGCAGCATGCTCCCTGATTTTCTCGGAAACAGGGATCGGATGGATGTCAACGATCAGCTTATGGCCGTTCTCACGTTCCCATTTCGCATGGCTGCGGGCTATCTTCGCATCATACATCGATCGGTTATAATCAACCAGATAGCATGTATAGATATAAATGATCTTTGGCAGCAGGTACATGCCTTTTTTCTGGGTGGCCCTAAGAATGGTAAAAAAAGCCTTCCTGTGATCTTTGCCGGCATCGAACATGAAGAAGGTTAAAACCCGCCACAGCATCTTGCGGAGACTCCAGAGATCGGCAAGTCCGGGCTCTTTTACCCTTGGCTTATACCTGACATTTTCAATAAAGGTGATTGCCCGTTTTGTAAACTTCACCGGGTCATAAATGCTTTCCCAGTAATCGGCCAGACCTTCAAACAGTTCAACCCGTGTCATCTGCTTGGGGATGATGTTCGAAATGATGTCGAGTTTATCTGCAATCTCTTCCTGGTCGGTAAGAATGATCCGGCCTGCACGTTTGAGCTCATACCACATCCTGGTTCCCGGAGGGGCTGCAAGCGGGTGGCAAAGATGATGAACGATGTTGGCGTCCGCGATGAATGCTTCGGTTTTCCTGAATACGTCTGTATCATCCGAATCGGCACCGATCACCATATGTGCCAGCACAATGATCCCAAACGACTGGATCTTCTGAACAGCTTCGCGGATGGGCATCCTTAAGTTTTGTTGTTTATTGTAGTCCCGGAGCGATTGCTCATTCACCGACTCGATGCCGATCATCACGGCCTGGAAATTGGAATCGGCAAGCAGCATGAGCAGTTCCTCGTCATTGGCAATGGTGATGTCGATCTGGGTGATGAACTCAATGGGAGTTTTAAAGGAGTTGTTCAGGGGGATCAATTGTTTAAGTAATGCCTTGGTGTAGCTTTTATCTCCTGCAAAATTATCATCAGCAATGAAGATCATCTTGACCTTGAGGGCACTCAGCCTGCGAACCTCCTCCATTACCTGGTCAATGGTTTTACTGCGCAGCTTTCTTCCGAATGTATAGATAACATCACAAAAGCTGCAGTCGAACGGGCACCCCCGGGTCGTCTGAAGCAGGGTTGCGGTATAGGAGGGGATCTCCTTTGAAAGCAATTCCCACCGGGGAGGCGGCGTTTTCGTCATGTCAGGCTTCGAAACATTTTTATATATCCGGGGATAGGAACCGGTCTTGACATCCTCAAGAAAACGCGGCCAGGTATCTTCAGCCTCTCCGTGGAAAATGACATCAACATCCGACATCTCTTTATGAATGAAATGTTCAACGCCGATGCCACCAAAAATGACGAGGGATGCCGGGCTGAATTTTTTGGAGAACCCGGCGATCTGAAGTGACCGGTTTTGTTGATTGGAGGTTACAGAGACCCCGATTATATCGTAGGGTTCACGCATGATGGCTGCTTCAACCGGGCCGCAGGTATATTCATCGTGAAGCGCCACCTCATGTTCCGAAGGGGTAAGTGCGGCAACGGCCGCAATGGCATGCGGTGCAAAAAGTGTTTTTGAGAAGAGATATGGAATTCCTTGTGTAATCTGGCTGTCAATATCATCAGGACTTCCCGGGCTTATCAGCAATATCTTCATAGGTGATGGGTCATTGAACTTTTAAAACAACAATTTCTCATAAAGGAACCGGATCGTAAGTCCATGTTTTACTGTTTATTTTTCATCAGCATCCATAGTTCTTCAGAAATACCAATCTTATACCCCTCCGAGATATAGTTGATCGTCCCGGCTGAATTTACAAACAGGATTACCGGCATGTTTTTCAATTCGCCATTGTTGACCCTGAGATCAGCCGGCCTGATGGGGAAGGTAGACTGAAATGAATAACTGACAATTTTTGGAAGTTTTGCTGCTTCGATTTTAACGAAGGTTTTCATCACCTCCTCCGTAGGGAAGACCATGATGATCCTGCCCTTCCATTGATCGAACTCATTCTTTTTCTGCCTGAGATCGGCCAGGAAATGCTTTGTGGGTTCCTTATCAGGATCAATCCAGGCAATGACCATTCCCGGGCTGATCTTAAAGCTGAACAAGGCAGGGTTGATCTTTCCGTATTCAGGCAGGGGCAGCTGGTTTTTCCTGAGATGAACGGTCTTGGTTGCCGGTTCACAGGGTTTCACTGTAAAGATCTCCAACTGTGTAAGAACCGTTCCGTCTGTGAGCCGGGTTCCTGTGACCAACATGGCAGGACCGGCGGGAACTTCAATGGTGCAGGGGTAATTCTGAACCAGTGGGCTTGCTTCATAATCCAGGGTTCGGAAAAATCCATCTTTAAACTCCTCGATGGTATAATTGGTCGTGTATTCCGGTTTTTTCTCATTGGCCGGGGGGTTGATAAGCGTAAGGCTTCCCTTTGTACCTGCGTTCTCCTTCTTCTCAAAGATATACACATCATTCCATTTCCCACCAGATAAAAACTGTGGAATTTTCGTGGCCGGGTCAAGCCGGGCGCCAATCCCGAAACTCCGGCAAATAGTTACAAAACAGATGTCGGCCGAATGACCGTCAGCCACCTTCAGTTCAAAAGCCCCGACTGGCGTAATGGGAGCCCGGCTGTAGTTCGAGGTTTTATTCAATTCCATGTGGTCACGCATCCAGATGGCAATCTTCATCGGATCTTTCCTCGCATCCCGGATGAAAGCAGTGTCGAAATTTGACTGAAAGAATTGCCTGTAAGGCCTCAGCCATTCGTTGTCTACCCTCGGAGAGAGTACATATTTCCCGAATTCATCTTTTAATGAGGTAAGGGCAGGATATTTCAGTGCATAGCCCACCAGGTCAGAAAGAACTGCTGTATCGATATCACGCAGATCTTTATCCGAAATATTCTCCAGTATCGGGAAAACAAGAGATTTCCCTGCCAGCAGCGTTTGGGTGATGAAGCCTGTGATCTGGCGCCAGTTTCCACGGCTTTTATTCAGGTAACCCCACAGGGTATCCGGATGAAGACCGGCTAATTTGGCAAAGCGGGCGCTCTTGGATGAATCGATAAAGGTAGACTCATAGCCGGCCCTGATCTTATCTTCGAAGGCCAGCCTGTCGCTGTTCCTTTTTTTGGCTGAATCACTCACAGAGACATTGATAACTGCCGGTGCCGGAGGAACCAGATCGAACTCAAGGCTGGCCACCGACTCAGGTCCTTTGGTCAGCCGGACAACTACCGTGTCCGATTTCCTGACATCCAGTTTTTGAAAACCATATCTCCCGTGTTTGGAAGCCCAAACCAGGAGGTCTCCATACCCGGTTGTAAAGGAACAAAGCCCATCCTTCCCGGTCACAGTTTTGTGAAGCGGATAAAATTCAGCATAATTGTAGAGTTGAAATTCGACCGATGCACTATCGGTCAAATGATTTTCAGCATCCAGGATGCGTGCAAAGATCTTTTTTACCGGCGCATAATTCTGAAGAACGTTGATCCTGGTAAAAAGCGGGTCTTTCTGCAATACCTCCTCGGTTCCCTGGTAATCACCAAAAACCGTTGTATTTACCAGCATAGCCCTTTTGGCAGGAGCCGTAAACCAGGCCAGATCAAGCTCAGCATCCGGTTCGCAGGCTCCGATGAAGTGCCAGCTCCCGTCAACCCACACTTCAACCCAGGCATGGTTATCGTCGCTGTGGGCCCAGCGGGGAGTGTAGCATTGCCGGGCAGGAATCCCCACCGCACGAAGTGCAGCCACGGTAAAAGTTGACTCTTCACCACACCGGCCCCAGGCTGTTCTGACTGATGCAAGCGGGGAAGATGTTCGTCCGTCTGAACCCCGGTAGGTTACCTTTTCATGGCACCAGTGGTTTACCTCCAGCACAGCATCCTTCATGGGCATCTTCTTTATCCGGTCCTTTAATTCCATAAAGAAAACCCACCTGGATGAGTCAAGATTTTCATTGTTGACTCTTACCGGCAATACAAAATGGCGGAAAATGATTTCAGGAACGGTTTTTCCCCAGCTAAAGGTATCGCGGGCTGCAAACGAGACACGGATGTTCTGAAGGAAGAACTCACCGTTGTAATCGGCAAGATCATTCAGGGAACTGTAGGCGTAGAGGAATTTCAGCGCTTCAGTTTCACGGAGGGACAATCCTTTGTCAAAAATACCAAAGAGCTGTTCAGAACGATTTTTGGCCAGTTTTTTTTGTGATTCAAACTGATCTTCAACTTTTTTACGGTAGCTCTTGTCAGCAATAAAATGGTCGTCGCGGCATGATGTAAGGATCAGTGTGATCAGGATTGCCAGGCAGAATAATTTTTTCATGCGAAAATGAAAATATTGTGATGCAAGAATATTAAAAGGTCTCAAGGAGCTAATAGGTTATCTTCATAAGGCCATTGCTGGCAGGTATCTCCACAGTACGCTCGCTGGTGGATCTGAGTTTAAGCGAATAATCCTTCCCGTCGCACCGGATGGTCATCAAATCATCAAATGAATGAAAAATCAGTCGCAGGGTAGTGAATTTTGAAGGATAGCTTCCTTCAGGTTTTGTGAGGATGATGGTTTTGTTCCCCGGCTCAAAATTGATGTTTCGCTGATAATATTCTCCGTTTTCAAACTGGTAGGTCATCCCGTCATCTTCGTAATAGCTGTAACTATTGGGCTTTAAACCATTATAGATATGTAAATCCAGAATGGGGGAGGGCTTTTCAGCGGTATATTGAATATCAGATTGCATGGGGATGATCCCTGATGCTTTGACAAACACCGGAAGATCGTTTAACGGTGCATCCACAATGACCTCAGCATTCCCCTTGTAAAATTCTCCGCTGCTGAGCCGGTACCAACCTCCTTCGGGCAGGTAAACCCTGGCTGCTGTCTGGTTGCACGAAACCGGAGCGACAAGCAGGTTATCCCCAAAGAGATATTCATTCTGGTATTTCCACCAATAAATCTTCTCATCAAAGGTGTAGTTGATCGCAAGACTACGGGCCACAGGCATTCCGCTCAAAGTTGATTCGTGAAATGCGGAATAGATGTAGGGAAGCAGCCGGTAACGCTGCATGATCATCTCCTTCACCATTTTTTCCACAATGGGGCCGAAGGACCATGGCTCTTTGCTTTTAGTATCCCAGGAAGAATGATTACGGTAAAAGGGAGTAAACGCGCCCAGTGACATCCACCGGGTAAAAAGCTGCTCGGTAGGGTTGCCCATGAATCCCCCTACATCGGGACCAGTGAAGGAAACCCCCGAAAGTCCCAGTCCGGCTACCATGCGTGCCGAGAGCAACATATGGTCATCGGTGGCATCATTGTCACCGGTCCACACCATGGAGTAGCGCTGAACCCCGGCAAAGCCTGCACGGGTGATCACGAAGGGTCGTTTGCCTTTTAAAAGCGACTTGGTTCCTTCGAATGTGGCACGCGACATCTCGAGGCCATATATATTGTGGGCTTCGGTGATATGACCTTTGCGTCCATCGAAATCGAACTGGATAATGTTGGGAATGCTCTGGCCCCAGGCAGACGGTTCGTTCATATCGTTCCAGTAACCTTCAACGCCGGGTTCGATCAACCTGCTGAATGAAGCACCCCACCATTTCCTCACAGACTCTTTTGTAAAATCAGGGAAGTGACACCTGCCGGGCCATACGCTTCCAATGTAATTGGTTCCGTCGGGGTATTTTGCAAAGTAATTGTTGGCGACGCCCTCATCATAGGCGAAATAACCCTTCTCCACCTTGATCCCCGGGTCGACGATGGTCACAACATGAAACCCCATACCATTCAGTTTATCAATCATGGCTTTGGGTTGCGGGAATTTATCCCTGTTCCAGGTAAATATTTTGTAGGCATCCATGTAATCGATGTCGAGGTATATTGCGTCGCAGGGAATTTGTTTGTCACGGAACTGCTGTGCAATGCCCATCACCTGGTATTCAGGGAAGTAACTCCATCGGCATTGATGGTATCCCAGGCTCCAGTAAGGCGGCATTGGCATACGACCCGTCAGCCAGGTATAATCCCTGATGATTCCTGCAATTCCTGAGGCACCGAAAATATAATAGTTCATCTCTCCATTCGCAGCTGAAAAGCTGCTGAACTGTTCATCGGAGGATGCACCAAAATTGAATCTCGTCCTGAAGGAATTATCCAGGAAAATGCCGTAGGTTATTTTTCCATGAACTCCAATGAAAAATGGAATGCTCTGATACAATGGATCCTCGTTGGTAACATAGGCCGGAACGTCCGAATTCCAGTTCTCAAATGAATTTCCGCGTTTATCAAGATTCCCGGTCTTCTCACCCAGTCCAAGGAATTTTTCATCTGCAAAAAGTTTCTTGTAACAGACAACCTCCGTCCCCTGCCAGGATACAGGCAGGCCCGGATAATCCTCAGAGATAACCTCCCCCTTGATCGTTTTTACAACAATTCGCATGGGGTCTTTAAATAAAACAACCTGAAGGGAATCGGTATTGAATCCCACCGCATCTCCCTGCTCTTTCAGGTCACGAAAAGAAGATACAGGCTGTTGAATCACAGCATAGGAAAAATCACTCTTTGGCTCTGTCCTGCTAACCCTTACACGAATGACCGTCGGGGAATAGGCGTAAATTTCGGCAAAGGCATTTTCGGTTTTCACCACGATGGAATGTTCTGTGCTTTTAATGGATTTGACCTTCCCGGCAAACACAGGAATATCAACCTGGGCCAGCATAAACATGGGGGAGAGGAGCATCAGGATCGGGAACACCAGCTTTATCTTTTTCATAGAAGAACCATTTACTGAATGTATGTTTTTAAGCAAACAAATCTAAATTCCAAAATCGTAAATCTGCATCAAATGGCACCCTGTTCTGTCCTCAGAATGATTTCATTCTGAAGATCTTCACCAAGGTCATTGAAATAATCACTATAACCAGCTACCCGGACGATCAAGTCGCGGTGCTGTTCAGGATGTGCCTGCGCGTCTCGGAGGGTTTCGGCCGATACTACATTGAACTGAATGTGATGTCCGTCCATTCTGAAATAGGACCGGATGAGGGCCGTGAGTTTGTGTATGCTGTCATCACCATCGAAAAAACCAGGGGAGAATTTCTGGTTCAGAAGGGTGCCTCCGGTTCGCAAATGATCGATTTTTGCAGCCGATTTCAGCACGGCAGTGGGTCCTTTTCGATCGGCGCCCTGAACTGGGGAGATCCCTTCGGAAAGGGGCTGTTTTGCCTTCCTTCCGTCGGGCAGCGCCCCGATCACACTGCCGAAATATACGTGGCAGGTTGTCGGGAGCAGGTTGATGCGGTGCACACCGCCAAGGGCGTTGGGACGTTCGTTTACACACTGGTAATAGGATTCGAAAACTTCACGGGCCTGGTCATCGGCATAATCTTCGTCGTTGCCGTATTTCGGGGTTGAATAAACCAGTTCGACCTCCAATTCTTCGAAATCCTGAAAATCATTTTTGAGGGCCTTCAGCATCCCTTTCATTGAAATGGTCTTACGGTCAAAAACGTGATATTTCAATGCTGTAAGGGCATCGGTCATGGTTCCAAGACCAACTCCCTGGATATAGGTCGTATTATACCGGGCACCCCCTGCATTATAGTCCTTCCCATTGGTGATGCAATCGTCGATGATCAGGGAAAGAAAAGGGACTGGCAGGTATTCGGCAAAGATCTGGGCAATGATGTTATTCCCTTTGATCTTGATATCAATAAAATGACGCAGTTGCGCGTTGAATGCTTGCATCAGTTCATGATACGATTTGAATTTTTCGGGATTCCCGGTAGAGGGACCAACCTGCTTTCCGTTTCGCGGATCGATGCCGTTGTTCAGGGTGATCTCAAGTACCTTGGGCAGGTTAAAATAACCGCTCAGGATATAGGCTTCCGTCCCAAAGGCACCGGCTTCAACACATCCGCTGGCACCACCGTTCCTTGCATCGGCAATATCTTTTCCCTGCCTGACCAGTTCCTGGACAATGGCATCGGTATTGAAATAGGAGGGTTGGCCAAAGCCTGTTTTTGTGATCTGCAAGGTACGGTGAATCAGGCTATCGGGGTTTTTCCTGCTTACCTGGACCATGGAGCTTGGCTGGAGCAGTCGCATCTCCTCAATCACATCAAGGAGGATGAAGGTCATATCATTCACGGCATCGCTCCCGTCAGCGGTCACCCCTCCCAGGTTAACCAGGGAAAAATCTGTGTAGGTATTGCTCTCAAGTGCAGTCACGCCAACCTTGGGCGGGGCAGGATGGTTGTTGAACTTGATCCAGAAGCTCTGGAGGATTTCCACGGCCTTCTCCCTGGTCAGGGTGCCTTGTTCAATCTCCTTCCTGTAAAAAGGATAAAGGTGCTGATCGAGCCTTCCGGGATTAAAGGAATCCCACGGATTGAGTTCGGTTATTACGCACAGATGGACAAACCAGTAATACTGCAAAGCCTCATGAAAGGTTTGCGGGGCATGGGCCGGTATATACCGGCATATTTGGGCAAGCTCTTTCAGTTCGTGACGCGTGATGCGTGACGCGTGACCTGTTTCAGGAACCCGGAGAGCCAACTCTTCCAGGTAAACGGCATATCGCGCTGCATAGCGGATCACGGCACCGGCAGCGATTTCCATCGCCTTCAGCTCCTCATCCTTCGCCAGGCTCTGCCGGTCATTCATCCAGTCAATCCCTGATCTTGTTTCGCGGATCTCGCTGATCAAATCGACCATTCCCTTGCGGAATATCTTATTTCCTGCCACGGTATGCCCGGGACCCCGTTGTTCCTGGAATTCCGTAAAAATGCCGGATTGGTACGCATCCAGCCATTCAGGGGAAACCGAACGCATGACGCGGTCACGGTTGCTTTTTCCTTTCCAGAATGGGATGATTTTTTCCTTATATATCCTCCTGGTAACGACATCAACTTTAAATGAGACCTTCTTCCTTTTATTCAGAATATCAAGATCTCCAAGGGAATGAACGCATATTTCGGGGTAGGTGGGACAGGCTTTGGGTGAAGGCCCACGTTCACCAACGATCAATTCTCCATCGTTATAGCAGAGTTCCTTATGTGTCAGGATGTGATCCAGTGTCATCGCACGCATCACGGGAACAGAAACTTCCCTGTCAATCCCCGATTCATAGAATCCGGTGACAAGAAGGGCCCGTTCGGCAGAAATTCTGTTCACAGCACTCAGGCTCTGGTCGCGTAGAAACTTTATCCGGTCTGTCATGGAGGGCAGGTTCGTTGTTTTACACGCATCGTGCGCGTTTCAGTTATTGAATCACAAAGATATTGAAATCGTTAAATATCCGTCATCTCAATTTCCATAATTATGCTACTTTTATCAAAAAATTAGAAGGTTATGGAACAGCATAAAAGTCAGCCTGATGATCAGGAATATGTAAGGAAAAGTCTGGAAATTATCATTAAAGTGGGGCTGGTACTCGGCCTGATTATCTGGTGCTTTCTTATTCTTAAACCCTTTCTGATTCTTACAATGTGGGGGATTATCCTGGCGGTTGCTGTTTATCCGATTTATGCATGGTTCAGGCGCAGGATGAGGAACAGGAGGAAACTGGCTTCAGTCGTTGTCACCCTGCTTCTGCTGGCTGTCATACTTCTTCCGGTTTTTCTGCTTGGCGGATCACTCCGGGATGCGGTTGATATGGTAAAAGACACCCTGGTTGGCGGGAAAGGGCTCATTCCCCCGCCTCCTGAAACTATAAAAACATGGCCCATAATTGGTCCTCAGTTTTTTAGTATATGGGAAAACGCTTCGGAAAACCTTGCTGGCGTTGCAAAGGAATACCAGTCCCAGTTGATGACCGGGCTATCCTGGTTTCTTTCCACCCTGACCAATGCCGGACTTGGTGTCTTGATGTTTATTGGTTCCATCCTTATTTCGGGGGTCATCCTGGTATATTCAGAATCCGGCGGCCGTGCGGCCCGTGAAATCGCTGTCAGGCTTATGGGGGAGCAGGGAGTTGAAACGGTTGCAAATGCAGAAACTACCATCCGTAACGTGGCGCGCGGAATACTGGGAGTGGCCTTCATCCAGGCTTTTCTTGCCGGTTTGGGCTTCCTGGTTGCCGGGATTCCCGGGGCCGGACTTTGGGCACTGATTAGTTTTGTCCTAGCCATCGTTCAGATTGGCGTGGGGCCGGTCGTGATCGGCGTACTGATCTATGCCTTCCTGAAATTAAGTTTGCTTACGGCGATCCTTTTGACGATCTGGTGCGCACCGCTCCTTGTTATCGACAATGTGTTAAAACCCCTTCTCCTCGGACGCGGGGCACCGGTTCCCATGCTGGTCATTTTTCTTGGGGCCATCGGCGGTTTCCTTACTTTCGGAACCATCGGACTCTTTGTAGGCGCCGTCGTACTTTCACTGGGCTATAACCTCTTTCTCCTTTGGCTGAAAAATTAATCAAAACTGAAATAATGATGATTTCTATGCAAAAACCCATTTTACTGATTTTTTTTGGCCTGATATTAGTTCAGCTGCAGGCGCAGAACTTTTTAGGCATTGAGGTTGGATTTCTCGGCACCCACACCAATGTAGCCGAATATGAACGGATCGGACGCAAGGATTACCTCCTCGATACTGTCTCTTTAAACACGAACGTCGGGTCAGTACAGATTGCAATCAATGCAGACATTGACCTCGGTAAGAATCTTTTTCTGTCGACTGGATTTCATTACAGTAACAAAGGGCTGGCCAATGTCTCCTTCACCGATATGTCTGGATGGCTTTGGTCATCTCCCGCACGGCAGAACTATGTTGGGTTGTCTATGCTGATCGGCTACCATTTTCATTTCAAAAAAAGTAAACTGGGATTGCAGTTAGCCACGGGCCTGCAGGCCGATTTTGCTGTTGGAACCCAAAATGGCGCTGCCCTGTTTTCAGGTCCATTTTACAGGTTTTTCATGCCCTTTTCCCGGTTCAACGAGGTTGATCTCTCCTGGAGAACGGATGCTGCGCTTACCCATCCGCTCGGTCCGGGTGATGTGATGGTGAAATTATCCTATCTCTACGGTTTAAGCGATGTACTGGAAGATGCCTTCGTCGTTGGAAGAACCATGTCCCTTGGTCTTTCTGTCGGGTATGCCCTCAGGTTACCTTAAGTCCGATCGATTCAAATTCGGCTTTCAGGAATAACAGATCTTCCTTCTTCAGGTCTGGAACTCCCTCCATAGGATTGAATTTGCAGAAACGGCGGTATTTCTCACGCGCCATGGAATGAAACGGGAGAAGGCTGATCTGAAGATCAGGAGTGCCGGGAATCCGCAAATGAGACAGGAATTCCCGCATGTCGCTCATATTTTCAGCGGTGTCGGTGATACCGGGAATTACCGGGAACCTCAGAATCACATTTTTCCCGGATCTGTAAAGAAATTCAAGGTTATCGAGAATGGATCCATTCGGTACGCCTGTATATTTTATATGCAGCTCCTTGTTGATGATCTTCAGGTCATACAGGAACAAATCAACCCAGGGGCTGATGTTTTCAATCGATGCCCTTGTTGCGTAGCCTGAGGTATCCAGGGTGGTGTGAATGCCTTGTTCCCTGCAGTTTCTCAACAGGTCATATAAAAACGATTCCTGCATCATGGGTTCACCGCCCGAAAAGGTGACCCCGCCTCCTGATTCATCATAAAAAATGCGGTCCTGCAAAATATCGTGCATCACCTCTTCAACCGTCATCCATTTCCCCGTGGTTTCTTCCCGTTCGAATTTTCTTCCACTGAGAACAATATGTTTCGTTGATTTTTCAGGGCATGTGTCGCGGCTTTCAGGATTATGACACCACCAGCAGCTGAGGGGGCAACCCTTGAAAAACACCGTTGTCCTGATTCCGGGGCCGTCATGCACCGTAAACCGGCGGATATCGAAGATGAGCGCCTTATTCACAGTAAAAAAGGATCATTTTACGGATGGCTGCCTGGCAAGCCGGACAGAATCCGGGGGCATCATTGCTTTTCATCCGGCAATCCATCATGGGGCTGTAGATCCCTTTGGCAACATAACCACCCCCTTCGAACATGCCGGTCACCCCTTTGAATTTATCCTCCCGTGGGGTTGGGACAGGTGTACCGGGCTTGACCATATTCTTCCATTTGGAGGCAAAATTCACATTGGTCGTTATGTTCGGCTCCCATGGCTCAAATTTCAGGTTGTAATAGTCAGAATAGGTGATTTGCGAAGTATAGTATTCATCAGCCAACCCGGCAAACTCATGCCCGAATTCATGGATGGCCACGATGTTTGAAAGCTGGTTGTCAACCGTTCCCTCCCCGTAGTGGTTGTAGAAACCGCCGCCTCCATATTTTTTGCTGTTAACCAGGACAAAAATGAGATCGTATGGCACACAGGCAGCAATGTCATACATCGATTTGGTATCGGAGGTGGTAAGATAACGGTCCATATCAAAGGTATAGAAACTGCTGTGGATGTTTGTATTTACGTAGATGTCTTTCCCGGGAATGGTTACCCCCGATTCATCAGAAGGCGATTCAACGGCATAGAAATTAAACCGGTCGGCGAGGCTGGCATAGGGCTCGGCAGCCATGATATAACCGGAGATACGCCTGGCATCCTGCAGGAATTTATCCATCTCCAGCGTGGTGTATCCTTCAGCAAGAAAAGCGATATCGACATGATGCTGCGGATCTCCTGAATCCCTGATCTTTTTAAATTTACAGGGGTGGATACTTTCATGGCTGATGAAATAATCGGAGGGATTGATGAACCGATCGAAAAGCAATTCAAATTCATTGGTCTCATACGATCTTTTTTCAATGACGAAGAGAATGGTGGCCTTCGGGAAGGGCATCACAGCCGTCATGGGGTAGGCGCGCTTCATCTTTTTCGCTTCATCAGTTCCTTTCCATTCTTGGAAAAGGGTGCTGAAGCCGCGGGAAAAGATTAGTTTTTTTGTGGCTGAATCGTAGGCGCTATACCGGTATGTCCCGTATCCGAAGAGATCGGTGAGGTTTTTATGCGGTCCGCCCCAGGCAGGTTCCTCCTTCATCTGAACGAAACATGCAGTTTCAGACCCCGAATCGCCGGTGAGAAGATAGTCGACCCTAAGGGTTTTAGGGGTGAACCAGCTGTCGAAGTCGATGGACAGGGCAGTTTGTAATGGTGCTTCTGCAGCCCGGTTTTCAACGGATGGCTTTCCCTGGGAAAACACTGTCAATGCAATGATTGTCAGCAACGAAATGAATATTAACCTGGTGTTCATAATTCAGGAAGTTTAACCTTGAACGCTTGATGGACCATGATGACAAAAATAGCCAATATTCTGATTGATTTGCCCTGGAGCGATCGTTCACCCTTTCCACCGCACCTGCACAACCATCATCCCGGCCAGCATTAAAAGGCATCCCACGATCATCCGTTGGTTCAGCTGTTCATGAAGGATCATCCAGCCACCCAGCACAGCGAAGACAGCTTCAAGGCTCAGGATGATCGAGGCATAGGCAGGATGGGCGGTTTTTTGCGCAATCACCTGCAAGGTATAGGCAACACCCACCGAAAGGATCCCGCCATAAGCGATCGGAAGCCAGGCCTGCAGGATCGATGAAAGGTTCACCGGTTCAACGGCGAAGGCTATAACCAGGTTGAGCAGGGCGCAGATGGCAAACTGGATGACCGCCAGCAGGAAACTGTCCATCATGGGCGACAACCATCCGATGAACAACACGTGAAAGGTAAAGATAACAGCGCAATAGAGAACCAGTTTATCGCCCGGGGCGATGATGAAGGTGCTGGTCATACTGAGGAGGTATAGACCAGCCACCGAAAGGATTGCTCCGATCCACATCGAAAGATGCGAACGCTGGCCGAACAGCAACCCGACAATGGGAACGAAAACAACATACAATCCCGTGATGAATCCGGCTTTCCCAGCCGTGGTTTGCTGCAACCCCAATTGCTGCAGGGCAACACCTCCAAACAAAAAGAGTCCTGTCATCAGGCTGCCAAGGATGATTTTTGACCGGTCGGCCTGATTGGCAGCCCTGATCAGCGATTCAGTTTTCGAAGCATTGAAAAAAAGGAAGGGGAGGAGAATGATCGTGCCGAGGGCAAACCTTACGCCGTTGTAAGTAAACGGGCCTACATAATCCATCCCGATCCGCTGGGCTACAAAGGCGAAACCCCAGATAACTGCGGCCAGGAGAAGAATCAGGTCTGAACGAAGGGTGCTTTGTTTCATTTTTTATCACGCGTCACGCGTCACGATTTTTTTCATTGGTAATTGGTCATTGGTAATTGGTCATTACTCTATGCTGATCTCATCGGCAAAAACCCATGCTTTCTTTCCGGCGCCAGGATGCCAGGGCGGACATACCCCACGGTTTTTAGCGAGTACCTTCACAAAACGGACTTTCGGGTTTTTAAGGGTTATGGAGAAATCTTTTGTTTGAACTCCATCGTAATGTTCATCAACATCATTGACTATCGTGGATACCTTTGTGTATTTCGCTCCATCCTCCGAGATCCACCAGGTAACCTCTGCGGGCATGAAAATCCATGAACCCTGATCCTGCAGGCAACCGAGCGAAAGTCGGCGAATTGGCTGCACCGAACCCAGATCGACAATTGCATCGATGTCTGTGCCTTCATAACCTTGCCAACTCCCGGTTTTGAAACTGTCGCTCCCCCTGACCAGGTTAATCAGGGCCAGGTCACCACCGGCATTATACTGACTGGAATAGGGTTGGTTCAGGGTGATTTTCCGATTCTTTGGGATCTGGATAAAACGTGCTTCAATGGGCAGACTTCTGGGGGACTCTTTTCCAATGGCAAAAGCACGCAAGGTCGCCGATTTTCGCAGAATGAAAGGCCTCTGGTACAGGGTCGATCTCACGGAGGGTTCAGAACCATCGAGGGTGAAATGAATATCCACCCCGGGCAATGCACAGATCAGTCCTACCGCGGTTGAATCGATAAAAGTATGGTTTCCGATATACAATGAAGGTACCGGCGTTATGGCATATTCAGCAATGTATGTGTCGGGGAAGGCGCCGTATCCGGAACCCCAGGCCTTGTTTGGCTGTGGCCCCATGTTGAACTTTAGTTCTCCGCCTTTTAGAATGTCCTCATGACTGATATAACACCGGGTGTAAGGCTTCCCGTTCAGGCTGGCTGACTGTATGTAAAAATTCTGCTCATTCACGTTGACAGCACGAATGGTGAACGATTTACCATTTTCCAGGCTAAGGGTTAACTTTGGAAAAACAGGAGAACCGATAGCATATATACCTGATCCGGGCGTTACCGGGTAGAATCCCATGGCACTGAGTACATACCAGGCCGACATCTGTCCGCAATCTTCGTTGCCAATCAGTCCGTCGGGTGTATTTTTGTAAAAATCACGACATATCCGGTGTACCAGTTGCTGTGTCTTCCATGGCAAACCAACATAATCAAAAAGGTACGCCATATGATGACTGGGCTCGTTGCCATGTGCGTATTGACCGATGAGCCCGCTGATGTCAGCCTGTTCTCGGCCGGTGGTCCTGGTATCAGCTGAAAAAAGATCATCCAGTTTCGCTGCGAACCGGTCGCGGCCACCATGAAGCATCATCAATCCGCCAAAATCCTGAGGCACATAAAAACTATACTGCCACGAGTTGGCCTCTGTAAAATTAAAATTCACCTCGGCCGGATCAAAGGGAGTCAACCATGTTTCATTCGATTTTGCACGCATAAAACAGGTGATCCGGTCAAAAACATTTTTATAATTCTGCGCTCTGATGAGGTAAGTTTTATAAACATCCTGGTTGTCAAGCGATTTGGCCATCATGGCGATACACCAGTCATCATAGGCATATTCCAGGGTTTTTGATACCGATTCCCCTTCACGATCGGCAGGGATGTACCCTTTTGCCTTATAGTATTTCAGCCCGAAATGATCCTGTTCGGCACTGTGCTTCATTGCCTCCAGCGCCTTGTTCCCGTCAAAACCCCGGATCCCTTTCAGCCAGGCATCGGTAATGACCGATACGGAATGATAACCGATCATGCAGTTTGTTTCATTTCCTGAAAGTTCCCACACGGGAAGCATCCCGCCATCGTCGTACTGGTGGAGGAATGTATTGATAAAATCGTTGACCCTTTTCGGTTCTATAATCGTATACAGCGGATTTGCCGCGCGATAGGTATCCCAGAGGGAAAAAACCGTGTAGTAATCAAATCCCTCGGCCTTGTGTACCTTCAGATCACGTCCGAGGTACTGACCATCCACATCGTTGTAAATATTTGGCTGGAGCATGGTGTGATAAAGAGCCGTATAAAATATCACCTGCTGGTCATGCGTACCCTCTTCAGCCTTGACTTTCCCGAGGGCAGCGTTCCATGTCAGGGCAGCCTGTCTGGCAGTGGCTTCAAAATCCCATCCGGGAAGTTCAGTTTCCAGGTTTTTCCGGGCACCTTCGATGCTCACTCCTGAGATACCAACTTTAACCAGGATTTTTTCACCGGAGGTTGTTGAAAATGTAAAACCAGCCCTGATGTTATCTCCGCTCACCTCTTTCAGGTCGGTCAACACCTTATCTCCTGAAGCAATTGTGCAGGTTTTAAAAGGTTTGGAGAACCTGGCAACGAAGTAAATCATCTGGCGGGCTGCCCATTCATCGGAGATGCGGAATCCTTCCACCTCATCTGTCCCGGTAACCTTCAATCCTGATTCAAGCACCTTATCGCGATGCTTCAGATCAAATACAATGTTGGCCTGCTCGGAGGCAGGAAAAGTATAGCAGTGGAATCCAACCCGGGCCGTGGCTGTCAGTTCAGCCTTAACCCTGTTCCTGCGCAGTTCCACCCGGTAGTATCCCGGAGAGGCAACTTCATCGGATTTTCCGAAATCTGAAGCATAACCATAATTTTCCAGGCTGACTATTCCGGTGACTGGCATAACCAGGATGTCTCCGTAGTCAGAACAACCTGTTCCGCTGAGATGCGTATGGCTGAATCCATAAATGATCGTGTCGGTTCCGTAATAGGCAGAACATCCGTCCCAGCCCTCCAGGCGCGTGTCGGGACTGAGCTGCACCATGCCGAATGGCACACTTACCCCTGGAAAAGTATGTCCATGACCACCTGAACCAATGAAGGGGTTTACATAATCTGTTAAAAGGACGGGTTTCTGTGATTGAGCCGTAAACACGATGGTCAATGCCATGAGGCAGAGAATAATAGGCAATTTTATTTTAAACATTTTGGGCAATCAGTTAGGGACGATTCAAAACTAATAGGTATCAATCAGACTTTTCACAAGGATCAGATCAGCCATTTTTTGAAATTTTCTGGGTGTTGTAAACTTCACCTGAACGGATTCTCCGGGCAACAGGTCGAAATAGTTGTCTGATAAATCACCCTTCACCAGCGGGGAGAGCCAGACATTTTTTGCGAGTTTATCGCTCGAAAGCTCAATGGTACATCCTGTGGGGGTCTCGGTAACCCTTTTTGTGATTACAGGAACCTGCAGCAACATATCCTTTGGAGGTACAAAATAGAGCAGGCTTTTTTGTTGAATCCCATCCCCGTCGCGCTGGAAGATGGCTTGAAACACACATTGCGCCGGATTCTGCTTGCCCAGCAATTTTGATTGAACTGTATCAAAATAAATTGCAGCAGTGTTTCCCGCCAAAATAACGTTAAAAGCGTTAATTGTGCGGTTAATACCATTAAAATCAATAAGTTTCACAGTAAGCTTCCCTTTGACCGATTCATGCTCGTCCGATGAAATATAAACCCGCACATGACCATCTTCCATTACCGGCGAGACCACGATGTTGCTGAATACGGCAGGAATTGCATAATGCAGTGCCTTCTTCTTTCCGAAATAGTCGCGTGAGGACCACGATACAACTGGCCAGCAGTCGTTCAGCTGCCAGTAGAGTGTTCCCATACACCGGGGAACTGCCCTGCGATGGGCTCCTATCGCCGATGTTATCCCACGGGCCTGCAACAGTTGGGAAACATAGGCATATGATTCAAAATCCTTTGGCTTCTTATAGTCACGCAACAGGTATTCATCAATGGTTTCATATCCAACCGGATGTTTCTGATGAGCTTTCATCACGTCCGATCCGAGCACCCGGTCTTCAGGTGAGGTGAAATTGCGGATCGTGGTCAGATCGGGGAAGCCCTGAAAGCCATATTCAGACATGAACCGTCCCACTTTTTTCTGATACACCTCAAAAGGTTCTTTTCCCCACCAAACGCCCCAGTAATGTGAATCGCCCTCCGTCATGCTTTCGCGTCGGCCCCACCCATGCAAGGGAGAAGATGGAACATAAGGCCTTTGAGGATCAAATTTTTCCACAAGACCCGGCAAAAGCGCGTTGAATAAAAGCTGGTAATTTTTGTAAACCAAAGTGGAATCACCGGTAGAATAATTGTATTGCTTTTGCCAACCCCAGTTTTTCCATCCTTCGTCAATTTCGTTGTTGCCGCACCATAACGCAAGGCTTGGATGCCGTCGCAGGCGTACGATATTCTGAATGGCCTCCACCCTGACATTTTCCAGGAATTCCTGGTTGCCCGGATACATCGCACAGGCAAACATAAAATCCTGCCATACAAGGATTCCATTTTCATCACACAGATCATAAAAAATGTCCTTTTCGTAGATCCCGCCTCCCCAGATGCGCAGCATATTCATGTTGGCCTCTTTCACATCACGGATCAGTGCGGCATAGGAAGAATCCTTTACCCGGGGCAAAAAGTTATCCTGCGGGATATAATTGGCCCCCCTGATGAAAACCGGGATCCCATTGACCTTAAAATAAAATGATTTACCTGCAGCATCTTGATCCTGCACCAGTTCAATCGTTCTCAGCCCGATCTTCTGCCGGCCTTTACAGATAAGGTTTTTCCCTGCATACACCTCATATCCGAAATTATACAGTTTAGGGTCGCCCATTCCATTTGGCCACCAGCGGGCAGGATTCAGAACCATAAAATCACCACTGATCATGCTGAGCTTCCTGGTGAGCACGACAGACTTTCTGAGAATTTCGGTCGAATCAAGATATAACCTGATGTGCACAGAATCATCCAACTCAGCAGTCATGGTAATTTGTGCGGACATTTCAGCAACTGAATCAGTCAGCTTTTTCTGGACAAACTGAACATCTGTGACATGTATCGCATTCCGGTACCGCAGGTACACAGGTCTCCAGATACCGCTGGTCACAAGTTTAGGGCCCCAGTCCCAGCCAAAGTGATAGGCGGCTTTACGACACACTGACTTTTCATCACCCGGAAGCTTTTGAGGCAGCTGTTTCATCATTTTCGCAAGCAGTGGCTGTATGGCCGGGAAAACAATACGCAACTTGTTTGTCCCAATGCGCAGAAGAGACTTGACATCAATAACCCATTCACGGAACATATTATCTGACAGAAGAATCAATGAGTCGTTGAGGTATACCCTGGCATAGGTGTCAAGTCCCTTGAAAACCAGGTCAATGTGCCGCCATGCAAAATTCTCCTCTCCATATTCAAAAGATTTCACATATTCCCATCCTGAATTGCCTATCCACTGCACAGTTGCTTCATTGTCCCGGAGATAGGGATCTGGGATGACCCTGTTTTTCATCAAATCGAGATGAACCACCCCTGGAACCATGGCAGGCATCCAGTTCTCAGTTCCGATCATTCTGAACTGCCAGTTCCCGTTGAGGTTGAAAGTATTTATATCCTGGGCGGGCAGCGAAAACGCAATCAGGAGGTTGCAGGCAATGAATAGGGAAGAGAAATAATGGATCACAGGATAAAGTATTAATCTGACAAAATTATCATTTTCCCGCTTACCGTTTGGCAACCTTTGATTTCATACCAAAAATTTCTATTTACATCTGTTTTATTTTTAACTTAGACACCCAATCTAAAACCCCGATGATGAACCTTCCCCAGCTCTACGAACAATTTTTTCATTTATACGGAAAAGCAGAAAGGATGCCCCGGTGCTTTTTCGCTCCCGGTCGTGTGAACCTGATTGGTGAACATACCGATTACAACGGCGGTTTTGTATTACCCTGTGCAATCCAGTACGGCACCTATCTGCTGATCCGCTCAACCAATGATCCTGTTGTTCGGCTGGCCTCAGCCAATATGGATTTCAGGACTGAGATTCCTTTAGCGGAATTATCTGAAAAAGTAAAAGACCAATGGGTAAATTACCCGCTGGGGATCATCGATCAGCTGCAGAAGTTGAACATCCCGGTCACCGGATTCGACATGTTTTACAGCGGCGACATTCCCAACGGCGCCGGATTATCATCTTCCGCCTCCATTGAAATGGTAACCGCCTATGCACTTACGGTGCTGATGAATGCCACGCAGCTTGAAATGATCGACCTGGTTAAACTTTCCCAGCGTGCCGAGAATGAATTTGTCGGCCTCAACTGCGGGATCATGGACATGTTTGCCGTAGGAATGGGAAAAAAGGACAATGCCCTTTTTCTGAATTGCATGACAATGGAGCACAAACGGGTTCCATTGGTTCTGGACGGATTCCGGCTCATCATCGGCAATACCAATAAAAGAAGGGGACTGGCCGATTCAAAGTACAATGAAAGGGTAACTGAATGCCAGCTTGCAGTGACCTACCTGAGCCGTGACATGTCTATTTCCAAACTTGGAGAGATAAGTTTCATGCAATTCTATAAGATGCAGGAGACCATTCCCGATGAACTGATCCGCCGGAGGGCGCGGCATGTCATCTCTGAGAACCAGCGCGTACTGAATGCAGTTTCGAGCCTTCTCAAGGGAGATATTCTGCAGTTTGGGGCGCTCATGAATGCTTCGCATGAGTCGTTACGCGATAATTATGAGGTGACCGGCATTGAACTGGATACCATGGTCAGTGCCGCCCAGAAAATCAATGGGGTGGTTGGTGCCCGGATGACTGGAGCTGGTTTCGGCGGATGCACTGTCAGCCTGGTGAGGGAACAGGTGGTTGATTTGTTTATTGATCAGGTTGGCAGGGAATACCAGGAAAAAACAGGGATAAAACCTGATTTTTATCTAGCCGAAATTGCAGATGGGGTCAGGGAGATCACAATCGGGTAAAACTATTTTGTAATTTGGTATTCTTACTTTCGTAATTCTGAAATTGAAAATTGTAATTCAAAAATTATCACCATGGGACACAAAAAGGATAAGCAAAAGGACAGCGATAAGGTAAAAGAAAAAAAGTCCAAACATCAGGATGAACTGACGTCCGAGTCAGGAGGTAAACCTGTCAACCACGAAGAGGAGGGTCATGATAAACTTCCCGGTCACATCTATGAAGCGGAATTGGCCAAGCTCCAGATCGAACTGGTCAGGCTCCAGGAGTGGATCAAATACAAGGGGCTTAAGGTAGTTGTGCTTTTCGAAGGACGGGATGCCGCCGGGAAAGGTGGCTCCATTAAAAGAATCACTGAAAGCCTCAATCCTCGTGTTTGCCGGGTTGTTGCGCTGGGTGTTCCCACGGAAAAGGAAAAATCGCAATGGTATTTTCAGCGCTATGTCCCGCATCTGCCCGCGGCAGGTGAAATGGTCCTGTTTGACCGCAGCTGGTATAACCGGGCAGGGGTGGAACGGGTGATGGGTTTCTGCACCGATGGAGAATACTGGGATTTTCTGCGGTCATGCCCGAATTTTGAAAATATGTTGATCCGATCAGGTACCATCCTTGTAAAATACTGGTTTTCTGTCAATGATAAGGAACAGGAGAAACGGTTTATTCAGCGTATCAACGATCCGACGCGCCGCTGGAAAATAAGTCCGATGGATGTGGAATCACGCACCAAATGGATCGATTATTCCAAAGCCAAGGATGAAATGTTTGCTTACACCGACACCAAGCAGTCGCCCTGGTATGTCGTTGAGGCAGATGACAAGCGCAGGGCACGTCTGAATTGCATCAGCCATCTGCTCAGCCTGATTCCGTATGAGGATGTTCCGCGCGAAACCATAATCCTGCCACCCCTGGAAAAGGATAAAGCTTATGTGCGCCCCCCTATGTCGGAGCAAACCTTTGTACCGAATAAATTCTGATTCCCCGTTAAGGAGCAACTTTATTATTCTGCGGAATTTACTTCAGGACAGAAAACCTGTATTCCGTTTTCTGTGAATATTTTTCTCCCGGATGTAAAATGGTATTTGGAAATGCCGGCTGATTGGGTGAATCCGGAAAATGCTGGGTTTCAAGACATAATCCCCAGTACTTTTTATAAATTTTACCGCCCTTCCCTTTGATACTCCCATCCAGGAAATTACCCGAATAGAGCTGGATCCCGGGTTGGGTGGTCATTATTTCTAACTGGCGTCCGGTGCGCGGATCAAATAACTGAGCTGCAATGGAAAACTGACCGTCTTTTTTTGTTAATACATAGTTGTGATCATATCCGCCTTTGACCTCACCGATTCGTTCACCGATGGCTAAAGAGTTGTTAAAATCCATGGCTGATCCTCTCACAAACGGCAAAGCACCGGTCGGGATCAGTTCACTGTTGACCTCGGTATACTGGTCGGCATACATTGTGAGGATATGACCCAGGATGCTCGTGTCTGCTTCACTCAGGTTAAAATAGGTATGGTTGCATATGTTCACAGGAGTAGGTTTGTCTGTTTCCGCCTCAATGAGCATATTCAATGTATTGTAGTCATCCAGTGAATAGATCACCTTCACATTCAGGTTCCCGGGATAACCCTCTTCGCCATTCCTGCTCAGATAGCTGAGTTCAAGATAAGCGCCCAATGAATCAGCGGATTCCTTTGCATCCCAGATAACTTTGTCAAATCCCTTCAGTCCGCCATGAAGGCTGTTATTCCCGTTGTTGATGTTGAGTTTATAACTTTTCCTGTTCAAAACAAACTTTCCTTTGGCGATCCGGTTTGCATACCGGCCAACGGTCGCGCCAAAATAGGGACTGTTGGCGACGTATTGCTCAACGCTGTCGTAACCGAGAACAATGTCACCCATTCGTCCGGTTTTATCAGGAACGAGGATGGAGGTGATTATTCCACCGTAGTTGGTAATCTTTACTTTAAGGCCATTACTGTTGGTAAGCGTGTAAAGAAAAACCTCCTTCTGTTCTGCTTTCCCAAAAGAATCTTTCATAATGGTTGGATGTTGGTCAATTGGTATAATTTCCGTGATTTTTGAAATGATCGTAGAATCAGTGAACTTGTCCTCCTTGTCATCGTCATTTATCTGCACATTACATTTGGTGAACGAAAATATTGTAAGTACCGATAGAAAAAAAATAAGGGGCTTCTGCATATCCGGAATATTTGATTATCATACAAACTTATCAAAACAAAGTCAGGTGACCAACAATCTTTTTACTTTTGAACTTTTTTATCCTTCGTACAGGTAACTGCTTATTGGTCATTCAAAACATGTCTCTACTTCTTCAAAACAAAATCATCCTGGTTACAGGAGCCTCTTCAGGAATTGGTGCGGCATCTGCACTGGCATTTGATGCAGCAGGGGCTAAGGTCGCTATTGCCGCCCGCAGAAAAGAAAAACTCGAAGCGCTTGCAGCACAGATGCACGATCCCCTAGTCTTACCAGTCGATCTTTCTGATGAAAGTTCTGCGCGGGAGATGATTCGGACTGTGGTTGACCACTTTGGCCGTATCGATGTTCTGGTCAATAATGCGGCCAGCATCATTGTGGCAAAGGCAGATGCTGTTACCTCCGATGATCTCCGCTTTGCATTCTCCACCAACCTGATCGCACCGGTTGCCGCAACCCAGGAGGCCATTGGCTTGATGCACAAAAGGGGAGGGCTCCACATCATCAATATCGGTTCACCCGGATTTATGATGGGAATTCCGTTTTATTCTCCCTATGTTTGTTCAAAGGCTGCCCTGTCGGCCTGGACGAGAACGATCCAGGCTGAATGGTCGGGAACTGAAATCATCGTGAGTGAATTCTTCCCTGGTTATATCAGCACCGATTCCCTCCCTGAATCGCGGCTGGGTGCGATTGACCAGGATTTCCTGATGGCAGAACACCAGAATTTCATCACCCGGCTTTTTACAAAACCTAAAACACCCGCTGATGTTGCCCGTCAGCTCATCAAACTGATTGTGAAACCCAGAACCCTGGTCTATTCTGACTTCGGAGTGAAGATCGGGGCCTATATCTCCAATATTTCGGGATTCAGGTTGAACATTGCGGGGCAATTGGCTAAAAATGCCCGGGGCAAAAAGAATCTTTCTATTTTTGGCAAATAAACCAATTTTCAAATTCTCAAATCTTCAAATCTTCAATTCCTCAAATTATGAGACAACCCATCCCCTTAAAAGATCGAAAAACCGACTACATCTACCTTGCCTTCTTCTTTCTTAACCTGTTTTATATAACCTATATTGTTGATTTGGAGCAGCTTGTAATAAAAAATCCGGATGATTTTCAATATCCGCTCTGGCCGTTGCCATTTCTCGTTGATATGGTCCACTGGTGGGGAAGCAATTTCGATCCCCTGCAATGGGCCCGTCCAACCTGGTGGAAAGCAACGATCTGGCTTGATGTAGTTTTTTTTGGGCCCTACTATGCCTTCGCGATTTATGCCTTTATCAAGGGGAAGGAGTGGATCCGTATTCCGACCATCATCTATTCCTGTATTCTTTTCACGAATGTCTTTATCATCATGAGTGAAGAATTCTGGGGCCCGCATGCCTCGAATGCCATAGTCATCGTCACCGTTGCCAATGCCCCATGGTTCCTGTTCCCGATCTTTCTTGTATGGAAAATGTGGAAGAATGAGCATCCATTTACACGTCTTGCCTGATCATATCCTGAAGGGATCCTGATTACGGTTTTAACGGAACATCCTGTTTCACTGTCGAAGCATTCCCGTTTAATTGAACATTCAATTTAGCAGCGAGTTTTTTGAATCTGGGAAGATCTTTCGCATCAACAGGCTTCGAAGGGGGTGATACAAGTTTTAACGGATCAATGGGACTCCCGTTGCAGTATACACGGAAATCGAGATGAGCGCCGGTTGAAAGACCGCTGCTTCCAACAAATCCTATGACCTGTCCCTGCTGGACATGATTTCCCGATTTTAACCCTTTGGCATAACCTGAAAGATGTGCGTACGTAGTGGTGTATACGGAATTGTGCCGGATGCTGATGAAACGGCCGTATCCGCCATGAAACCCGACTTCTTTAACCTGACCATCTCCAAGGGAAACCACGGGAGTACCTCTCGGCGCCGAATAATCAACCCCAAAGTGCGGGCGGACAATTCGCAGGATCGGGTGCATCCGGGACCGAGAAAACCGGGAACTGATCCTTGAAAACTTAAGCGGCGCTTTTAAAAAGGAACGCTGGAGGCTCTGCCCGTTCTCATCAAAATAGGCTCCATTCGTGCCCTGGTCAAAATAATAGGCATAGTAATCCTTTCCGTTACTCTGAAATTTAGATGCCAGGATCCGGTCAATTCCAACCAGGTTGTTATCGACAAAGACCTCCTCATAGATCACCTTGAAATTATCCCCTTTCTGTAATCCATAAAAATCAATAGTCCAGGCATATACATCCGAAAGTGCCATCCCGAGGTTGACATCGAGTTTATTTTCGACAAAACAATTCCAGAGGGAACTCCTGATTATTCCGGTGGAGGTCTTCACCAGCCTTGTCACAGATTTTTTATCCTGGTATACCTTCAGCGAATCCCTGAAATCGTATACGACAAAATCGATGGGGTTGATTTCATAAATGAAATAAATGGTACGGTGTAATGAATCTTTTGTAACAATCCTGGCATAATTGTTTCCGGCCTTGATCTTCCTCACATCAAAAACTCCCCGGGTCTCCCTGGCGATTTTATCAATAAGCCCTCCCGAAATATGTGACGAGAGCAGGGTGGAAAGGTTCTGATCAGGTGCAACGCGCCCATGGATAACTTCCAGGCTGTCGAGTTTGATCCGGTAAGCCATTTTCTGCCGGGCAACAGGAATGGAATGAGGTTTTTTGTTCAGCGTGGCTGAAAAGGGGAAAAAGAGGCCAATGATTACGACAACAGCCAGTACAAGAATGACTGCAGCAATGGAATAGGCTAGGAGGGAGGGTTTATGCAATCCTTTCACTGGTCAAAAATAAGTTTTATTTGAACTATTTCAGGCCTGTTTCCGAGCCTTACAGGGGGGCCCCAGGTCCCAAATCCGTTTGAAACATAAAAATGAGTCTGACCAATTTGTTTGTAGCCTGAACTCAGTTCATATATGGCTTTGGTAATATAATTGAAAGGCCATAACTGGCCGTGGTGTGTGTGCCCCGAAAGCTGAAGATCCACGCCGAGTTCTTCTGCCTTTTCAAGTTTAAATGGCTGATGGTCCATCAAAATTATCGGAAGGCTGCGATCAACCTGTTCCATGATTTCAGCAAGCTCCTTTCGTGGTTTTCCTGTAAACCTCGATTTATCCCGGTCATCACGCCCGACAAGGAAAAACCGTTGATCGATCAGCACCGCGGTATCTCTCAAAATGTTAACCCCGTGTTCCCTGAGATATTTTACTGCAGCCTCAGCACCACCGATAAATTCATGATTTCCGGTGATGCCATAGACTCCATACTTGGCCCTGATCTGGTTTAAATTGGCTCCGAGATTGTTCTGGATCACAGGAGCGAGGTCTTCATCAACCAGATCACCAGCGAAAAGCACAATATCCGGATGGAGCGCATTGATGGTCTCAACCAGTCTGTTGGCTTTTCGTTTAGCAATGATGGTCCCGAGGTGAATATCTGACGCCATAACAATGTTCATGGATTTCTCCCCTTGAACGACCTTCCTGACATGCAACTCAAGTTTCTTTACCCGTGGAATCCTTGCATTGATAAACCCGCCGGCAACAACAAGTGTAACGGTAACAAGGGAAACAAATAAAAGGATCAGTTTGGTTCGCGGGTAGTCGGCGTAAACGATTGGAGGGAAAATATGAACAAAATAGTTGATCACTCTTGCGAAGTCAATCAGGAGGGCGATCAGGATAAAATAGAGCATGAAAGCCAGCCAGAATGATCCTATCCAGGTAATGACACCCGTAAAACCACATGGATAGGTGCGTTCCAGTATCCTCGCAAGGATAAAGGTGGATGCAACAAACCAGAATCCGGCGATATACCATGGCCTCCATGATGAACCAACCGGGATGGCCTGCAAACCACGCGTAAAAATATAGCTGTTTACCAGTCCGTAAACGACCAGAACAATGCTGAAAAATATGATGAAGGCCCCTGTTTTCAAAAAATTCCGTCCTTTATTTGATTTTTTTCGCAAAGATACCGATTCATAAAAATATACCATTAAATTTGTTTGGTTAAAAACATCACAAAACTCCCTGTAATTTTTATTTGAATCCGTTATTTACCCTTTAATCCTTTAAAGATGATAGAAACAGGTTTTACCCTCAGTTGGATTGACTACACGATCATGATCGTTTACTTTGTTTTTGTGCTTGGCATCGGTTGGGCTCTGAAACGCTATATGAAAGATGCAAATGCGTTCCTTGAAGCCGGCCGGTCGATGCCTGCCTGGGTTGCCGGACTGGCATTTATTTCCACCAACCTTGGCGCACTTGAGGTAATGGGGATGACGGGATCAGGGGCTAAGTACGGTATGCTTACAACGCATTTTTACTGGGTTGGGGCGATCCCGGCCATGGTGTTCCTTGCCTTGTTCATGATGCCATTCTATTATGGCTCAAAAGCCCGGTCGGTTCCTGAATATCTCAAATTAAGATATGATGAAAAAACCCGCGGGCTCAACGCCATCCTCTTTGCAGTGATGACCATCCTTGCCTCGGGAATTTCCATGTACGCCCTTGCTATCCTGATGGAAAAGGTTCTTGGATGGAATTTCCATTTGAGCCTTGTGCTTTCTGCAGCCATAGTACTGGCCTATACTTACCTGGGAGGCTTGTCGTCAGCCATATATAATGAAGTGCTCCAGTTCTTTATCATCGTGATCGGTTTATTGCCGATAGTTGTGCTGAGTCTGCAGGATTTGGGTGGTTGGGATGGGATGAAAGATCAGCTTGCACCCATCGTCTCGGCAAAGGGATTCGCCCCGGATACATGGACGACAACCTGGAAATACACCGGGTCGGCAGCGGCCAATCCGCTGGGCGTTGAATGGTATGGGATATTTGCCGGTCTCGGGTTTGTGCTCTCCTTCGGTTACTGGTGCACCAATTTTTTAATTGTTCAGCGTGCCATGTCGGCTGAATCGCCCACAGCTGCAAGGAATACCCCGCTCATTGGCGCCCTTCCGAAAATGTTCATTCCGTTTCTTATCATTGTGCCCGGAATCGCAGCACTTGTTTTACTGAATAAACCGGGGACCGGATTCACCCTTCCCGAAATTTCTCCGGGCCATTATAACTATGATTACACGATCATCGCCCTTTTGAAACAGTATCTGCCAGCCGGGGTGCTGGGATTGGGTATCACTGCGCTGCTCGCTTCCTTTATGTCGGGAATGGCAGGAAATGTGTCAGCATTCAATACTGTATGGACCTACGATATCTACCAGAGTTATATACGACCTGTTACTTCAGATAAAGCTGCCGATGACAAACATTACCTGTTTGTAGGACGCATGGCCACCATCTTTGGAGTGATTGTCAGCATTGCAGCCGCTTACCTGGCAAGTCTTTTCGGGAATATCATGGACTTCCTTCAAACCATCTTCTCCATGATCAATGCTCCGTTGTTTGCTGTGATCTTCCTTGGCATGTTCTGGAAACGCACAACCGGGCACGCAGCATTTACCGGTTTACTGTTGGGATTTTTTATTGCCCTGCTTCATCACGGGGTCACTGTTCCTGCAGGCGCTGCCACCCTGGTAAAAGGAGGATGGATTTGTAATCTTCATACCTACCCTGTTGAAATGGCCCAGAATTTCTGGACCGCCATCATCGCCTTCTCGACAAGCGCCATCTTTACTGTCGGGTTATCGCTGGCCACCAAACAGAAAAAATCGGACGAAGAGCTGAAAGGCCTGGTATATGCCCTGACACCACGACATGTTGAAACAAACGTTCCATGGTACAAGCGTTCATCCACACTTGCCATCCTTGTCCTTACCATTGGCACCATCCTGACCATCCTGTTCTGGTAACATTGATTCATTCAAAAAACAACGCAAATAGTCATTCGATAATTCAATAAAAATGGGTATAGATATAAAATTTCCGATCGGACTGATGTTTACCATCCTTGGTTTGTTCCTTACTATTTTCGGATTATTTACCAATGGCGACAGCATATTATACAGCCGTTCGCTGGGGATTAACATCAATTTATGGTCGGGAGGAGGCATGCTGGTCTTTGGTCTCATCATGCTCTTTCTATCCTGGAGAAGCCATAAAGCTAAAACTTCATGATATGAACCCGATACATCGAGCCTTTCTCAAGACACCCATTGGTTATCTTGAAGTCACAGGTTCTGAAAATGGGATCCGGACCTTGGTTTTCCTTAATTTCAAGGTCAAACCACAGCATGTCCCTTCTTGTTTAAGGGATGGCATCGATCAGCTCGAAGAATATTTCTACGGATCGCGACAGCATTTCGACCTGAAACTTGACCTTGCCGGTTCACCGTTTCAGTTGAGAGTTTGGCATGAACTCATCCATATTCCATACGGAACCACCATTTCTTACTTCGAACTCGCCAGGAGACTGGGTGATGTGAAAGCATTACGCGCCGTGGGCGGAGCGAACGGACACAACCCTGTTTCCGTCATTGTTCCATGCCATCGCGTAATCGGATCAAATGGTCGTCTCGTCGGATACAGGGGGGGATTGAAACGCAAGAAATGGCTGCTTGAACACGAGCATGCTTTTGATCAGCGCGACCTTTTCTATGTAAAAGTTTGATCTGCCTTTCGCTCAAATTCAATCCAATGAAAAAATGCATCCTCATTGCGGGGTTGTTTATTTGTATTTCGTTCCAGCCATTCGCACAAACCTGGATTCGAAGTGTAGATTTCAACCCGGAAAATCCATTTACACTGAAAAGCGCCGGGACAGTAAAATTTCATTCGATTGAAATTCCGGGAAACCAGCCCCTGTTTTCAATGATTGTCGACAGTGTCTTATACAGAACCTGCAGCAATACACAGCTTATAGGCGATACGCTTTTCTTCACGCTGGCCGACAGCATCAGAGGATGGGCGGTCATGGATAAGAATTTCAATCCCGGCCTAAAATACACGGTACGATTCCTGAACAACGGGAAAGGATTTCACCGGATCGAAAACCTGGTTCCGCTGGGTGAAGGAAAAGACAAGGTTTACATCACGGCAGCTGGTTCAAAAGAATGGCCCGGATACCTTTGCAGGTCAAAACTTTTTCGCCCGGGATTTGTTCCGGTAGGAGTAGTGCTGCCCGACAATGCCTGGCATCTGGGATTTGCAGATATCAGGATCAATGATACCTTGTCGCTGACAGCACTGGCCCGAAGAGGTCCGCGAGACAAGAACAGGACAGATATTGACCGCTGGATGATCACCCTTAAACCAGGTGGATGGGCAGAATATTCCATCTATTTCATCGGTCATAAGCCTAACTGGCGAACCGGCCTAAGGCTGATGTTCAATCGTTTGTGGCTGTATGATTTACCTGAATTTGATAATAGCATGTTCCGGCGTAGCGACCTGGCCTGGATGAAGACCAGCTACATCATGCTTCTGCAGTTTGCCTGGGATAAAAAATATTATGATTACGCCCGACAGCAATACACCTTCTATCAAAACCTGTTCGAATATGATTCCCTTACAGGCGGGTATGATATTTTCACTTTGTGGCCGACATGGCCCAGGCTGGGACTTGATCAGCGAAACCAGTGGGATATGTACCGCGACCTCCCGGGAGGCTTGGGTGAACTCAGGAAACAGGTCGAATTTACCCATCGTGCCGGGAAAAAATATTTCATCTCCTACAATCCGTGGGATGATGGGACACGCCAGGAAGATCAGTTGAAAGGGATGGAAGATCTCCTTCGGGCCACCGATGCCGATGGGGTGGTACTCGACACAAAAGGATCATCAAGCAGGGAATTACAGGCTGCCGCCGATAAGGTCAAACCGGGAATCATCATGTACAGCGAAGGAATGGCGGTTCCGAAAGATATGCCCGACATCGTAAGTGGCAGGGTCCATGATGCCCTGGTGATGCCGCCTCCAATAAACCTGAATAAGCTGATGAAACCTGATTTTGCCATCTTCAGGGTGCTTCAGCTGGCAGATGACCGGCTACACCGGGAACTGGCCATCTCTTTCTTCAATGGTTATGGTGTGGAAATTAATACCATGCGCCCCGGCCGCCCCGATTGGATGGAAGAGGAATTTGCCTACATGGGGCGCACGACAAAGATTCTTCGCGAAAATAAAACTGTCTTCAGCAATGAATCATTTGATCCCCTCGTGCCTACCCTGGTTGATTCTGTTTATGTAAATTGCTGGGATGTCTCCTCAAAAAGGCTTTTCACAATCTACAGTGTCAATCCGAAAGGAGTGAACGGTAAATTGTTCGAATTTGCAGATCCTTCAGGTTTTTTTCCTGCTTCAAAAATCATCGGAGAATATCATTTTGTGGACCTTTGGAATCATGAAGAGGTAAAACCGGTGATGGATAGGAACAGGGCTTTCATCCCTGTAAAGATCGATGCCTTTGATCCGGCATGGCTACATACAAGGCGCGAAGGAAATGTCGGATGTATTGCTGCCCTTACCCAAATCTTAATTGTTCAGAAAACCGGCAATTTACTGACATTCAGTGCCAATAATCCCTTGATGGACAAGATTGTACTGACCGGGGGAAATCCTGACTACCATTCAAAACAATTCACATATACGGCAGCAGGCAGTACTGTTGATTATAGAAGGCTGTTCCCGAAACCGGTTCAAAAAATTGTAATTCAGCTCTTTTCGGGTACCGAATTAATGGATGAGGTGATTGTAACACCTGGCCTGGGTCAACCGGAATGCGTCAGTCTGTATGAAAAATCACCGTCTGTAAAGATGGTTCCGAAAGATATGGTTGAGATCCCTGCCGGAAATTTCAGGTTCTATACAAAACGTGACCCAAATACACTCGATCCGTTTATAGCCTTCCCTGATTTCAGTGATACAGTGAATATTTCGATGCCACGGTTTTTCATGGACAGTTACCCGGTAACCAACAGGCAATACTTCAATTTCATTTTACAAACATCTTATAATCCAAAAGATACAACAAATTACCTGAAATATTGGTCGAATGGGTCTCCTGACAAAGGCACAGAAGATCTCCCTGTGGTTTATGTCAACCCGGACGACGCTAAAGCCTATGCAACATGGGCCGGGAAGAGGCTCCCGACCGAACAGGAATGGCAGTATGCAGCCCAGGGCAATGATATGCGTAAGTATCCGTGGGGGAATAAGATGGATTCAACGAAATGCAATTACAACCTTAATTTTTCAACCCCGGTCAGCAGATTCCGAAATGGCGGCAGTCCGTTCAGAGTAATGGATATGGTCGGAAATGTATGGCAAATGACCTCCGATGTATATGACAACGGGAGTTATTATTTCACAATCATCAGGGGAGGAAGTTATTATCATCCAACCCAAAGCATCTGGTATGTGACAGGTGGACCATTACCGGTGGATCATCCGGAAATGCTGCTGCTGATAGCTCCCGGCCTTGACCGCAATGCAACCGTAGGATTCAGGTGTGTAAAAGACTCGGAATAAAATCATTACTCCATTACTTCATTACTCCATTACTTTTCAAAATCCACGCATCCCTGTAGATTTTCTTCACCTCCTTTAACTTCCCCATGATGGCTGTTTTATCAGAAGATTCCATGATGGAAACCCTTGGTTTTCCATTCTTTTCGATCAGTTTCGCATCCGGATAACCTTTTTCCTTGAGAGAGTTGGCAAGTTGATTGGCCTTGTCTTTCGGAAGAAGCGTATTCACAATGATATAATAGATTCCGGATGTTGAATCAGTTTGCGGGGATTTCTGTTCAATAACAGGCTTTATCAACGGTTTTACAGGTTTTGTTAAGGTATCTTTTTTTGACGGTTCAGGAGCAGCGCCACAAACAGTGGCAACGCCTTCGGGATCGGGCACCTCTCCAAACCAGGCGCAGGCATAGTTTTCATAAACTGCGATCCCGATGGCATTCCAGGGTTTTCCCTGCCACTTTCCCGTGCTTAATAAAAAACTGTTGAAATATTCTTCGGTTTTCCAGACCATCATCACGGTATCTGCCACAAGGGGATTATTCTCCCAATAAATGATTTCATATCCACGGGATGGATATTTCGTCAGTTCACGGGGTTTGTCCCAAACTGAATTTTTCTTGTTCTCATCCTTTGGATAACAGAAGGGAACCCAGAATCCTTTGTTTGACCAGGAATGAAAATTACATGCTCCCTGGTCAGGATGATGCGCGAACAGATCCTTGGCATGCAGGTCGGCAACGTAGGACAATGATTTTGAAAGCGGAATGGGAGGAAGGTTGTTCTGTTTGCGGTAATCATTGATCATATGATACAGGTTCATCTCCCTGGCATCGATGCAGAAAACAGCCGGCACGGGGTTTCCCTGCTTTACAACCTTTTGAGCAAATCCAGTTTGGCTCATGGTGGTTAAAAGTGCTATCAGGCTAAAAAGCAGCAGTGTATGACGGGTTTTCTGGATCATTTTTTTATTGCAGGGGGAATTTTCTGATCTGAACTGACAATCAACTTGTTTTCAGGATTGATTAACCTGGCATAGAAGGCATACTGTCCTAAATTGTTCTCCACTTTTAACAAAAGAGTATTCCATCCCGGATGCATATTTAATGTTATTTCAGCCTGATCAGGCTCAGCAACCTGTTCCCCAAGGAACCGGTAGATGGGTTTTCCGTTGAAAAACACCTTGATTCCGTCATCCGATCCAACAAAAAGCGTTGTTGTGCAGTTTTCGGGTGAATAAACATAAGTTAATGCATAGGTGACCACTAGTTCACGGGGAGAAACCTTGTCAACAAGGGTTAAACAACCATTCTCAGGTGTTTGAACCTGTTTCCACCGGATGGGGTTTTTCGGTAATCCCTGATAATCCTTCTGCAGGTCGATCATCTTTTCAGGCAGGTAAACTGAATCAAGGCCGCGCCGCGCCATGCCTGTTTTATGAGGATTTGGAAATGGGCCCAGAATATACCAGTCAGGAATATAAACACGTTTTGGCTCCATACTCACCCCATCCAGCCCGATTAAATATCCTTTTGATAGTGCATCCTTTCCGGTAACAACAAACCGGATATCCACAGAACCGGTAAGGGTTTTCAAATCCTTTAATGTCACTCCACCGCTTGGAAGTATGTAGGGAGAATACCCATAAATGGTTCCGGCTTTTACATTGTTAACGTAAATATCGGCGTTCCCGTAATCAGGGCCTTTGGAATGATACAGGTTCAGGTCGTATACAGATTCCTTCAGTCCATTGATCTCCAGGCCAAAGGATGATTTGTCATAGGCCTCTATCACAATTTGTCTGTTCTCTCCCCACTCAGGCCCAAAGTCCGACATATCCAGGACCTTCGATTTCAGTCCCTCCAGTTTAAAGTTCATCTTTTCTGCTTCATACATCCGGGTTGGTTTGACAATTCGCAATGGGATGCGCTGACCGGCAATTGGGAAATGAGGGAATTGTTTATGAGGCTCCATCTGGTACCAATAGGCCGTTGAACTGTAATCGGCTATATCCTGGTTCCCCTGTCCATGCTCAATGGTTACCTTGATATTTTTCTTGAACGGAATAGGATCAACGATAAAAAAACGATAAGCGGCAATCTGTCCAAGGGTATCGTTCTTGAATATGAGGCCACTGTACGGTCCGGCAAATTCTCCGTTATTAAAATTCCATCCGGCAGAGAAAAAATCATCCGTTCCGGTTCCATGAATCGAAGGCCTTTTTTCTCCGTCAACATAAATCATTTCGTCCCCTTCAAGGAACTTCAGGCTGCCATCATACGATTGCATGTTCAGGTTCACCCCTACAACCTGTCCTTTCCCTTCAGCCTGAAGTATGACAAAATTAGAATCGTAATTGGTTCTGATACTTCTTTTCCATACTGCATGAAAATAGGCTACATCTGATTCAAGTGCACCTTCAAATTTCTGATATTCAATTTGATATAAAAGTCCAACATCCTGTCGGGTCTCGTTGGCAATTTCAATGCGCGCATCCCGTTCGAAAGGCATCGGGAAATAGCAGACATAGCCTCCGCTCGTCATCCCAAGAAATTGAGTAGTGTAAGGTTTGTATTTGAAACCGCATCCAAAAAAATCACCGATAGGAACCTCAACAGATGGTTTAGGTTCATCATCCCAGAAAATCCGGATTACGATGCGGCGAAGGAAATAGGGATCACGTGAATCAATGGCAAACCACATCCGGACAATCATTCCCGGTCCTTCGGCCATAAATATGTCAGTCTTTTTCCCGGGTGAAATGTAAATCCTGTCATTGTTACCCCCTGAAGAATCATAACTTGATACCTGGATCAGTTTGCTTTTTTTCAGGTAGGGCAGGGCAGCAGGTGAAAGTAAATGCTGAATATCAGTACGGTATCCTGTGTTACAAGAAAACAATCCAAACAACATGATCAAACCGCAAATAGTACCCAGCAATAAAAACTTTTTCATAAATCCTTATTTCAACCCGCAAAGGTATACTATTTCTGATTTTCGTCGATCAGCAATTTCGCAATGATGGCATCCCAGATATAGTTTGGCGGGCAGTTCAGTGATTCGTTGTCGGGGCTGTAGGACTCCCAGTAATTATGATTTTTTGAAAGCTGGGTAGTCACAGCACTGACCATTTTACCAGCCAGCTGGTGAGCGATTTCATTGTAGCCATACCTTCGGAGGCCATCATATACCATGTAATCCCACAGCATCCAGACCGGCCCGTTCCATTTGCAGCAGTAATCGACATTGGGGCTGTACCACGGGTCCTGGGCCGAAAGTGTTGGAACCCCGTATCTTCTCCAGAATCTGGTAGTGTCTTTAAGAGCCTGGACCAGCCTTGCAGCCCGCTCTTTCGGGACTGCTTCTGCCCAAAGGGCCAGGAATGCAATAATTTCCTGCCGTTTCAGATCACGGGTCATGAACTTAAATGTGTGATCTTTTTTATTCACTGAATAATAGAATCCTGTGGAATCGTCCCACATGCGCTCATTAACCAGCTTGGTGGTTTTTCCGGCCAGCTCCTTCCATTTCTTTGCGTCATCTGTCTTTCCAAGGATTGTGGCCATTTTTTCAAGGCTGCGTTCCTCCTTGATCACCATAAGCGTCAAATCCAGGCACTCCAGTTCATCGGAGATGTCCTCTTTGTCAACATCAAGATATCGTTCGGCCGAAACCTGGAAAACAGCATTATACCAGTCGCGGACATTCTCGATGATGCCATACGGGCCCCATTCAAAGGTTCCATCATGATCGGTATCCCGGTTTGCGATCAGCCATTCCACATAGCGTGATCCCGATACATAGGCATCTGAAAGGAATTGCCTGTCCTTCCCGGCATGATATACCTCCAGGTTGATCCAGCTGAAAAACGGGGCGGAGGTTGTCGACACGTTGTTGTGCGGGTAATCCTGCAACCCGCGCGGGCCATGCCGGTATGCAATCAATCCGTCATCACGCTGCTGTTCCATATATACACGCTGTGATCCTTCAGCCGATACAGGATCCATATAAGCATATGCCATCATGCTCAACGACTCATGCAACACCTGGTGCCCGTGTCCCCAGCCCCAGAGCGGGTTTCTTGAGAATACATAAAAATTGTATTTCGTTTTTCCTGTGGAAGGATACATGCAGCCTCGCGCAAGGTTAAAGGCGCCCAGGTAGGCCAGCTTTTCTGGTTGACTTTTAAAGCCAATCCTGGGAACTTTTGAGTAGAGGATAAGGTTGTCTTCATAATAGATTTTGAGCATAAAGCGCTTGACGGAATCGATGGCCCTGATAAGCTTTGCGGGATCCTCCTTCTGATCCTGAAATCCACGCAGATACCTGAAAATAACCAACTCACCAGGCTTTAGCCGCTTCTTCAGATGCAAGGCTATAAAATCGACAAACCCTTCCGGTTTCATATTCAGGGTGTCAACCCGCTTGTTTGAATAAAAATCGGTTTTGATCAAATTATATAAATCCTCCATGCTGCCTGAATAACCACCATGGGATGATGTCTCTACATTGCTGGTAAAAAAATCCCTTACCCTGGTGGGATACCCGTACTCTGTCTTCAGGCTGCTGATCAAACGATAGGGACTTTCATAACGATTGGTTATATAACCGTCATAATTTTTATCATACCTGACAATCTCCAGTGAATCATTTCCTGTTTCCAACACCGGATAGGCTGCCACCTCATGAACAACTTTGTCGGTGTTTTTTATCTCCATGTTTACCATGGCAATCGAAGAACTGTAAACAAAAAAGGTCTCCTTTACGTGGATTCCGCGAAATGGTTCATATTCAAGGATCGCCATATCCGGAAAGGAGAAATGTACGACCGGTTTCACAAGAAATTCTCCGATCCCGGAAACAACAACATCATCAACCTTCCATATGCAGAACATCGAACCTGCATGATCAGAGGAATAACTGACCGTCCGGCAATCGGAATAATAATCCATCTTATAAGCTTTGTCCCCATACATCTGGGAACGTGCCATGGCAGCAGCATAGGTTGTGTAAAGCGGATCATTCGCCTTTGCGTTTATGCGAACATAATCTTCGGTGGGCTTGAACTGTTGCGCAGCCGAGGCCAGCCACCAAACACTTATAAAAACCAGGAGAGTTGATTTTTTCATTTAAATTGCATAATTGATATGAACAAAAGTTGCATAAAAGCAAGTTCCATCAGGTTTACATTAACCGATCCGGTCAGATTTGATAATTACCAGGCCGCGCCTGTCTGATCCGACAGTCTGGATCATCATCCTGGCGACGCTTTCAGCCTGAACTCCACGATACTTTCTCAATCCGCCAACCATCAGGGGACCCAGAACCTTCATCAGCGCAATTCCGGCCTTCTCACCGGCTCTGAATTCGTTTCGGTCACCAAGCAGCATCGATGGCTGAAGAATAAACAGTCCTTCAAATGGGATTTTCGCCAGGTCACGCTCCATTTCACCCTTGGTGCGGAGATAGAAATTGGACGATTCCGCATTGGCCCCGATGGAAGATACCACGCTGAAAAATTTCACCCCGGCTGCATGACAACCGCTGGCAAATGCCACAACATAATCGTGGTCAACAGCATACTGCTTTTCTTTACTTCCTGCGGTTTTAATCGTTGTTCCGAGGCAGCAAAACCCATGATCTGCCTCCAATCCTTCAATCGCCCCGGGCAACTGGGAGAAATCAACCACCTTCTGGACCAGTTTTTCATGGCCAATTTCCAGCGGTTTCCTTACAATCGCAATAACCTTATTATAGTCCGGGTCTTTCAGCAATTGGTTTAACAGATATCCCCCGACCAGCCCGGTCGCACCTGAAATGATCGCTACTTTATTTTTCTGATTTTCCATGATTTTTCGTGTTTGCATCGATAAGAAACCTTGCTGCAATTCCAGCCCATATATAACTCTTGTTCCAGCCTGCCTGGTGATCGTCTGCACTGTAAAATTCCCAGAAAACATGATCATTCTTCAAATGGTAAATCATGTTATCCAGCACCCGGTTTGCCAGTTGATCTGCTGTTTGTCCATACCCGTAGTCGCGAAGTCCCCGGTAGATAAGATATTCCCACTGGACCCACACTGGACCATTCCAATAACCGATGGGGCAGTAATAGTTGCTGCCCGGCCCTGCCATTTTCATCGTTGTGGAAAATGAACGGGGCTTATCCTGCAGGGCCGCTGTCAGGGAAGGAATCCCGAAAGGTCGCCAGAATTCATTGGTGTCAAGCATCCTGTCAACAAGGTATGCGGCCTTCTGGCTGTCTGCCACGCCGGCCCACAGGGGAAGAAATCCGATGATCTCCTTGATCTTGAGGTCATTCATAGATTTAAAGCTGAATGACTGATCATTTTTATTCACATTGTAATAAAATTTCGTTTCATGGTCCCACAAGGTCTTGTTTATCAGGAGGCTTCTGCAGATGGCATCCTTTTCCCATTTTTCTGATTCCGCCGTAAATCCCAATTGCTGCGCCATTTCCGACAACGACCTGGCCTCCATAACCAGCATCGAATTTATGTCAGGTCCTTCAAAATTTGATGGCCATCCCACCAGGTCCCACACAGCCACACGCGCATCACGAACCGATTCCAGTTCAGCATGACCACCCCATTCACATAATCCATTGTTGTTTGAATCCCTGTTCGCGACATAAAACTGGTAAAACTTTTTCCCGGATGCATACGCCTCTTTTAAAAACACCCTGTCGCCGGTGATCTTATAGATTTCAAGATTTTCATAATTAAACCAGGGCGCTGAAGTTGTTGGCCTGCCGTCGGTTTCAATCGTTTCATTTAAATAAGGACCTGTCCTGTAATTGATATAACCATTGGGTTTCTGACGGTCCATGTATACCCGCTGTGAATTCATCGCTCCCTGTGGATCCATGTAGGCATAGGCCAGCATGGACAGGCTTTCATGAAATACCTGGCCTCCATATCCCCATCCCCAGCGGGGTTCACGCGAAAAAACATAGTAATTATGACGGCATTCTCCTTCTGCCGGCAACATACACTGCCTCATCAGTGAAAAAGCGCTCCAGTAAAGCATCTCCTTGTCCTTGTCGTCAAACGACAATCGGGGGATCCTTGAATAGGCCTCCTCATCCTCCCTGATCAGTTTATCGGGGTATATATTTTCCGCCCTGATTGATCCCTTCTCTGGTGGTTGCTTCCCTTTTTCAGATAAGCTGATAACCAGATTGAAAGAAGTTGATTCACCGGGTTCAAGCCTGAATGTTCTGGAGCCAATAATTCCCTGAACATGAAGGACATTTCTTTTCTGCCCTGCAATCGTCTGCTTCAGACGTGAAGTCATTCCTGGATCAGGTTTCTGGAGGCCTGGCTTGGTTGCCGCAATAAATGTAAAGACACTGTCAAAATTCAGGTTCCATTTTCCTGATCCTGACAATTCTTCTGCCACAGGGATATTGTGCTCCGCCATCCAGCCATCACGCTTCTTCCGCAATGGGAACAGGTAACTATCATCGTACTCACGGTGTTTTATGGTGAGACAGGTATCAGTGGATGGAAAATAAAGATAGGGGAGTGCTGTAAAGGTGAGTGGGAAATGACCTTCATTGAGCAGCTGGTAATGTAAGATGGCCTTTTCTGAACTGTAAACGGCGAAAAACACCGATACCTTTAAATCCTTCTCCGGATAATAAAAAAAATCAACCAGGTCACTGTAGGAGATCGTCACAAGCGGTTCCCTGAAAACCTCCTGAAGCCTGAATATCAGGCGGTTTCCACATTGAAAAGCGATTCCGGCGTTTGGACCGTCTTTGGAAATAAATTCCACACCCGATTCATCATCCATCCATTGGAACTTATAACCCTGATCGGTTTTGTAATGCGACCTTGCAGGGGAGGCAGCATAGGTGGTATAGAGAGCATCCGTTTTCAGCGCAGCAAGATGGGACAGGAATTGAGCTGATCCGCTCAAAGATAAATGCAAAAGGATGCCGGTAACGATGCTGATGACGGTTTTCATTTGCAATAAGAATATGGGTGATTTTTAATTAATGCTGCAAAATCACCGGGTATTTAAGGTTATGGTTTTTGTGATGTACTTCATCTCTGATTTTTCAAAATCCACTGAAAATCTGCAAATGCGTCCTGACTGGTTAATGAACCTGGCATTTTCGGCCTGGCGTAAATCGGCATTCTCCGACCAGATTTCAAGGATCCCTGAACTCCCCGACATCCCCTCCAGTTCAACCTGGTATCTGTTTTCCGAAAAATTACAGGAAAGGATCCGCATACCTTCGGCAGGATCGCCTGGTTTTGGATTGCCTGAAACCGGCAAAACCGATATTCCGGCTTCGGTTTCCACGACCAGTTTCGAAGCGGATACCAGGTCAAATGACAGCAGGAGGATCATTGATTGACCGGTTTTAAAGGTTGTAGCCTGTGCGGCTTTTCCATTAAGTAAAACATTGGCAAAACGGGTTCCTGCCGGGAATGCGGGCATGAATTCAATTCGCACCGGGCTGCCCTGGTCCAGGTAAAATTGGTACTGGGAAACGCCACCGACACGTGAATAATGAACATCAACAGCTTGATCAGACATCCGGATATGGCGAATTTCAACGGAGTCCCATTGAGGCGGAAGTTGAGGGGCTAAATGTATTTTATGCTCCTGCGCCGAGATTTCCAATCCCAGCATTCCCTCGATCGATGGCTGCAAAACCATTGTTTCAGACCAGCACTGATGGGCACATACACCGGAAGGTTTATATTCAGCGCCGTTCAACACCTCCTCCACAAATCCAAGCCCCCAGTTTTTATAGACATTCAGGTTATTCATCAGGTGCGAAAAGCCCTGCACGGCATGACCGGTGGAATATTCAGCCAGAGAGGCCCATCCGGTAAACAATGGCCATACACTGCCATAGTGATAGCCGGTTGGCTTGAACCATGGACTGTCTTCCCGCAGTATCCGGGCACCCCAGTTGGTGGTGAATGCATTCCCGGCAACATTTTTCAATGCGACAGAAGCCTTCTGGGGGTGGGCCATCCTGAAATAGATGGGCACTGTCGGGAGGATCGTCTGTTCCTGCCTGAATGATCCATCTTTATTCTTGCCATAGGCATAAAACCTGCTGCTGTTATTCCAGAATTCAAGATCGATGATCTTTTTCTGGATCCCAGCCTCCATCTTGTAACTTTCTGATTCAATATCGTTCATGAACCTTGCCATTGTCGAAGCCTCAGTCAGGGCTGCCCCCCACGATCCTGCCATATAGATTGTGGAATGCGAACCATACAGTTCCCCGCCTTCCACCCAGCCGTGACCGACATTGGTGTTCTCGATCAGGTGGTCATGGTCGGTATCGGTTGAAAAACAAAAGTTGATGGCGCGCTTGATATTGGGCCAGGTACGTTTTAAAAATGCTGTATCGTTGGTATGCCTGAAATACTTTCCGGCCAAAACGATATAAAGAGGAGTGGCATCGGCAGCATCGTAGTGAAATATTCCTGAGGTTGTGGCTTCATGGAAAATTTTCCCATTGAGGTCCTGGAATCTGTTGAAAAATTCCAGTTGCTCCTTTACCTTTTCAAAATCGCCATAGTCCAGCAAAGCAAAACCGCTCCATTCTGCATCCCGGCCGAAATACCAGGCATAACCAGGCCGGCCGTTCACCTTGTGACCTCCGTCCCATCCTTTCCTGGTGGTTGCATAGCCGGCTACAAGAGCTTTTCCCAAACCCGGGGTGCTTACGAAAAAACGGTCTGTTGCAAGCAATGACCACCGGTACCCAATATTGAAATCAGGATCGGGGGTATTGATCAACAGGCTTTGAGCAAGGACATTGTTTGAATGGACCAGTGCATTTTGGTAGACCTGGTCGGGACGGCAGATGGCCTTGCTATATTGGGATAACGTTTTGTCATACCCGTCAACCGAGGCGCTGATAACTATATCCAGGTTGTCATTCATATCAAGTTGATAACTGATCAAACCGGCTGCCTGGATCTTTTTAGTCGGAATGCCTTGAAATACACTGTCTTTGCTTACATTGGAGAATCCCTCAAATTGACCTGAAAGACAGGTCAAAGGTTTCCTTGTGCCTCCGATCATTACGGTCATAAATCCAGTTTGATCCTGGATGGTCAGGGCATTGAGCGTGCTGTTCCAGGAATGACAGATGGAGCCGGTGACCCTGTCGGAATAGGGCCACATCAGACGAAGGTTTGATCTGAACCGGATGATCAGTTCGGCAGGATAGACCCCGCGGTATTCGTAATGAATCACTCCGTTTGCCTCAGTGGGATCATTGACAACCAGCTCTTTGAGATAGGCTCTTTGAAATTTATACTCCCGTGAAAAACAGGCCGGGCTGACACTGATCCCGGGGCGCTCATCGTTGAGCCAAAAGATGGTATCCCTGTAACTGAACCTGATCCCCACTTCATAATCACGCAAAGCCATGAAGGGATGAGCCCAGATCTCTTCAATACCGCCCTTTTCAATGCCCATTGTAACCATCCGCTCACCGGCAACATCCCAGAAATTTTCAGAAGCAAATCGCCGCTTCAAGTCCATGTCTGTGGGCTTTACAATCCAGTCCGTGGCTGGAGAAATAAAAGTTTTTGCCAAATCTGTTTCGGGTCGCGATGGACAGGCTGTAACCACAGATGGTGCGTAGTTCCAGTAAAATTCCGGCAAACCTGCAAAGCCGTTTAATAAATATTCAAAACAGTTTTGTGTAAACATGGCAAGATGCGCCCAATTTGTACTCGGGATGCTGAAGTTCATGTAACCACCAACTGAAATCACTTTTCCTTTTCCAGGTGTGTATTCAAGAATTAACTTTGAATCTTCCCTTAAAAAAATGTAGTCCCAGTCAACAGCAACGACTTTTCCATTTTTCGGAACGTGATCACCGAAAAATCCCGCTATTCGTGTTGTCAGGTCAGCCGATGGCCTGAGGACGTATGCTCCGCCGTTCAGGCCGTTAAAAAGGGGATGTTCCCTGTATGCATGGAATCCAAGCCTGCGGCCATTCCCATCATCGATGCAGGATTTGGTGCTGTCCTGTATTTTCTCAGGCTCAAACCCAAGTGCATTGATGTAATGCGAAGCTTGCTGTGTCAGCAAAAGGCTGCCCCCGTTTTCAGTGTAATATTTCAGGGATTCGATCAGCTTCGGGTTGGTTTCAGATGCATCAAAGGCAGAAGTATCCGGCCTGTGAATCCAGATCGCAGCAAAGCGACTGTTTTTCTTTGACTGCTTTTCAAATTCCCGGGTGGTTAGAAATTCAGAAGAGAACGCTTTGATCGCTTTTAACTGGTCAAATGCATGTTGAATATCCGGGTCTGAATCCTGGTATTTCCGGAGACATAAAAACCCGATAAGAGGCTTTCGGGTTGAATCAGATTCCGGTTTTTTATTCGTAGTCAGCGGAATCCGGTGTGTGCGAATACTCTGCCCCTTGAGAGACTGGGCAAAACCCTCAGTCCAGGAGGTTATTAAAATAATTAAAATACTGTATTTAAATATATTACGTAAGGTTATCATAATAATAAAGTTAAGCTTCTGAGATTTGAAATCATTGGGACTCCCAGCTGTTTCAATCGCGCTTCACTATGATGGCCGTTCGGGACCAGGATGCAATCAATGCCTATCTCGGCAGCAACTTCTGCATCGTGACGGGTATCGCCGATAAAAAGCATCTTGCTTTTCTCTATCCCCATCTCCTGAACAAGATGAAGGCCGACTTCGGTCTTTCCATGAGCATAGTGATCATCGAGTCCACGAATGAGGGTAAAAAAATCGTAAACACCAAGCGTTTTTGTTTCAGAAACCAGTTCGTTTTGCTCCCGGGCCGAAAGAATATTTTGCGAGAATCCATGTCCGGAAATCCACGAAAGCACCTCACGGACCTCTGGATGTAACAGGGTTTCACCCTGGCGTTGGTTATAACGGCGGATAAATTCCATGCCTACCTCATCATAAGGTTCCCGGTCAAAGTTAAAACCAAGTTTGGCATAATAGTCCTTCACCGGAAAATCAAATAACTCCTGGTATTCATCCAGTGTTTTCAATGTCAGACCACGCTCTGTGAGCATGCCGTTCATCACATCAACACACAGCCAGGCATCGTCGAGGAGCGTCCCATTCCAGTCCCAGATGATATGTGTGTAGCTTTTTAGTTCGATCATCTATTATCCGTAATTTTGCACTTTATTTGTCAAAAATAAAGAAAAAACCTCCGCTCCCCTGAATTTTAATTCCTTTACCGGCCCGTTAAAAGAACTAGAAAATTGTTCGTTCTGTCCCAGAGATTGTCATGCCGACAGAACTTCCGGGCGTTCAGGTTTTTGCAAAAGCGATGCTTCGTTCAGTGTTGCATCTGTATGCATCCACAAAGGAGAGGAGCCTGCCATTAGCGGCTCCGGGGGTATCTGCAATGTTTTTTTCACCAATTGCAATCTCCAGTGCATCTATTGCCAAAACCACCAGATCAGTGATAATCGCATCAGCCGTTTACCATACAACATGGAACTGGAGGAGATCATCCGGCAGATCACCAATATCCTTGACCGGGGGATTAACCGCGTGGGATTTGTCTCTCCGTCACATTTTATCCCACAAATGAAGGTGATCATCGGGATTATTCATAGCCTGGGTTACAAGCCGGTTTGGGTGTATAACACCAATGGATATGATAAAGCCGACACCCTCAGAACCCTCGAAGGGATGATCGATGTTTATCTGCCCGATTTCAAATACATGGACGGTGAACTTGCTCAGCAATATTCAGGAGCACGCGATTATCCTGAATTTGCCAAAAGAACGCTTAAAGAGATGTTTCGTCAGAAAGGGGCTTCGCTGATTACCGGGGAGGATCATACGGCCGAATCGGGAATCATCGTCCGCCACCTGGTATTGCCTCATCATGTTCCGAACAGCCTGGATGTCTTACACTTTCTTGCAGAGGAAATTTCTCCCCGGATCCATGTTTCACTGATGGCACAATATTACCCCACGCAGAGGGTCCTGAATCATCCAAGTCTAAATCGCGGAGTCACTGAATCAGAATACCGCACCGTGGTTGATGAAATGGAGAAACTTGGGATGTTCAACGGCTGGATACAGGAATTTGAGAGCAGTACGTTCTACCGCCCTGACTTTGACCAGATGCATCCCTTCGAATAAGAAGATCTTTGAATTATATTTCACGTTACCCTTCGATTGTTGGTCATTGGTCACTATTTCCCTCGTTCATCGTCAAATTCAGCCAGGTCAAATAAATTTCTTGTGATATACAAACCATCTCTTTACTTTTGGCTCATAAAAATAATTTCCTAACTAATTTCATTTGTCACCTGCCGCGCTTCAATCGTCGCAATTCCAAATCCAACAAACTATGAAGAGAATCTCCTCCCTTTTACTCGTATCTTTTTTTCTTGCAGTGTCCTTCCCGGGCCTTGCACAGGAGAAAGAAAAAAAATCAGATTCCGGTTATGTTTTTACGATTATAAAACAACTTCCGGCAACCTCAGTTAAAAATCAGAATCGCTCGAGTACCTGCTGGAGCTATTCTGCCATCTCCTTCCTCGAATCTGAGTTGCTGAGAACAGGGAAAGACACCTTCGACCTGTCAGAAATGTACTGTGTTCGCAATGCATACGCCGACAAGGCACTGATTTATGTCAGATTCAATGGCAAGCACAACTTTGGCCCGGGCGGAGCTTCACACGATGTAACCAACGTCCTTAAGAATTATGGAATGATGCCTGAAGAGGCCTATTCTGGTAAGGCCGCAGGTGATATTAATCCGGTGCATGGTGAAATGGATGCAGTCCTTAATGCTGATGTTGACGCTGTCATCAAAAATCCGAATAAGAAGCTCACACCGGTTTGGCATGCAGGATTCAATGGTTTACTCGATGCTTATCTTGGATCGGTTCCCGAAAAATTCACCTATAAGTCCAGGGAATATTCGGCGAAGTCTTTTTCAGATATGCTCGGGCTGAATCCCGAAGATTATGTCGAACTGACTTCCTATACCCATCATCCGTTTTATTCAAAATTTATCATTGAAATTCCGGACAACTGGGCATTGGATGAGGTTTACAACCTTCCGGTTGATGAACTGATCCAGGTGATCGATAACTCCATCCAGGAAGGCTACACCGTCGTGTGGGGCGCCGATGTAAGTGAAAAAGGATTTTCATGGAAAACCGGTGTCGCCGTCGTTCCGGATAAAAATGCCACTGAAATTGCCGGGATGGAAAGTGCAAAATGGTCGAAAATGTCCGACGCTGAAAAAGACAAACTGCTGTACAAATTCGACAAGCCAAATCCTGAAAAAAAGATCACCCAGGAGATGCGTCAGCTTGAATTTGACAATTATCAAACAACCGATGACCACGGGATGCATCTGACCGGCATCGCCAAAGACCAGAACGGAACCAAATATTACCTGATCAAAAATTCCTGGGGAACTGAAGGAAGTCCCTATAAAGGTTATTTTTATGCTTCAGAACCCTATGTGCGGCTGAAAACCATGGATATCATGGTTAATAAAAATGCCATCCCCAAAGAGATCAGAAAAAAACTCGGGATAAAATAGTCATATAAAAATGTCTGAAAAGGACTGTCTCTGGTTGGGGCAGTCTTTTTTATTTCCATGGACCGGGGGTGGTCTCTTTTTTCATTGCCTTTTGAAGAAGGGCAAGGTACCCTTTGCGGTCAATGAGTGATGCCCCGAGATGCATCAGGTGAGAGGTCTCAACCTGGCAGTCGATGAACAGGAATTCATATTGCCTGCAATGCTCTACCAAAGCATGGAATGCAACTTTCGAGGCATTGTTCATGGTAAAGTACATGCTCTCTCCAAAAAAAGCAGCACCCAGGGAAACACCATACAATCCGCCCACCAGGTTCTCCTTGTAAAACACTTCGATGGAATGTGCAAATCCCCGTTGATGAAGTGCAATGTAGGCTTCTATGAAATCCTGGCTGATCCATGTGCCATCCTGCCCGGGTCTGGGAGATGAAGCACAACCCCGAATAACCTGGTCGAAAACGGTATCAAACTTTACGTTGAATCGGTTTGATTTGATGATCCTCTTCAAGGATTCATGAATTTTAAAAAGTTCAGGAAACATAACCATCCGGGGATCTGGTGAATACCAGAAAACATCCTCCTCTTCTCTGAACCAGGGAAATATTCCCTGGGCATAGGCCTGCAATAACCGTTCGGCAGACAAATCTCCGCCAATGGCGACCAGCCCGTCAGGTTCAGCTTCATCAACGGGAGGAAAAAAGGGTTCTTCAGGTAATAAGTAAACTGTCATATCTGAAATTCACGTTGCACTGTCGAGGGCCTTGAGCAACTTACTACATGAGATGTCAATTTCATCCTCTGAAATCGTCAGGGGTGGCGCAACCCTGAATGTGGCTGGTTTGAACAGGTACCAGTCAACGATCAGGCCCTCGGCCAGGGCAGCTTCCATAAACAATCCTCTTTTTTCTGGTTGAGCAAGGTCCACACCGAGTGCCAGTCCAATCCTCCTGATTTCGGCAATGGCAGGATGAGGGGTTAGTTTTTCATGAAACTTTTTTCCCTTTTCTTCAGCCTGGGGGATGAGTCCCTCCGATAAAACCACTTCAAGACCGGCCAGGGCTGCAGCACAACTGACCGGATGACCGCCGAATGTAGTGATATGACCCAACTCAGGATGATAGGCCAGGGTATCCATCATCTTTTTTGCTGCAATAAAGGCCCCAAGTGGCATGCCAGCGCCCAAAGCCTTGGCAAGCACCAGGATGTCAGGAACAAAATCATGATGCTCAAAACTGAAAAGTTTGCCGGTCCGTCCCATGCCCATCTGAACATCATCCACAATGATCAATACACCGTCGCGGGCACACCGCTTTTTCAACTGCCGGAGAAAATACTCCTCCACCGGGATAATTCCTGCCTCAGCCTGCACAAGTTCAATGACAACACAGGCAGTCCGCGTGGTTATCTTTTCAAGGTGACAGTAATTGTTGAACTCGATCAGCCTGACATCCGGAAGTAACGGCCTGAAGGCATTTTTAAGCTCCTCATTTCCAAGGATGCTCAAACTGCCATGCGTGCTGCCATGGTAAGAATCGATGAATGAAATGATCTCCGTCCGGCCGGTGTATCGTTTGGCCAGCTTGAGTGCTCCCTCAATGGCTTCACTTCCGGAGTTGACAAAATAGACTGAATCGAGTTTTTCAGGTAACAGTCCGGTTAGCTTTTCTGCCAGCCGTACCTGTGGTGACTGGATAAACTCTCCATACACATTGAGATGAAGATAACGGTCCAGTTGATTGTGTATCGCTTCAATTACCTTAGGATGACGGTGCCCTGTATTACTGACGGCAATCCCCGATACAAGATCGATGTATGACTCACCTGTTTTGGCATATATATAGATACCTTCTGCCTTGTCAATCTCCAGTCCCATTGGTTTGAAGGAGGGCAGTCCAAGGTGCCTGTAAAATATTTCTCTGTCAGTCATCGCTCAAATTGAATCTACGAATATACTAAATGGTTCTAAAACCAAAATGTATTAATTTCGCTCATCCCATTTAAACATTCGTTCTTCCCGTCATGAAAAATAAAGTCATCATCATCACCGGCGCTTCATCCGGAATCGGCAAGGCCCTGGCCTTTGAATGTGCCCGAAGAGGAGCGAAGCTTGTTCTGGCATCGCGTTCAGGCATCAAGGATCCCGGGTTAGTAAAATATACAGCTCAAATTCTGGATGTCAGGACCGATATCACGAAGGAAAAGGATTGTGAAGCGTTGATTATAAAAGCGGTCGAAAAATTCGGCCGGATCGATATCCTGATCAACAACGCAGGAATTTCCATGCGGGCACTTTTCAGCGAGGTTAGCCTGGATGTGATCAGGCAACTCATGGATACAAACTTCTGGGGAACCGTGTACTGCACCAAATTTGCCCTGCCACACCTACTTGAATCTAAAGGATCGCTGGTAGGAGTGTCTTCTGTTGCCGGCTACAAGGGACTTCCCGGGCGGACAGGTTATTCTGCCTCGAAATTCGCCATGCAGGGATTCCTCGAGGTGGTTCGCATCGAAAATATGAAGAAGGGACTTCATGTGCTGATAGCTTGTCCCGGATTTACCGCTTCCAACATCCGGAATGTGGCCCTGGCTAAGGACGGAACCTCTCAGGGAGAAACTCCGCTCGACGAAAGCAAACTTATGACGGCCGAAAAGGTGGCTGTTCACATCATTCAGGCAATCGAAAAGAAAAAGGAACGCCTGATCCTCACAACACAGGGAAAGATGACCGTTCTTTTGAATAAATTTTTCCCGAAATTCATGGATAAAATGGTTTACAACCACATGGCAAAAGAACCCAACTCCCCATTCAAATAAAACCACCCTGTCACTTTGTTACCTTGTTACCCTGTTACTTTTTTCACCCCCTCGGATGATACTGTATGATCGCACTTTTCAGATAATCCCTGTCCAGGTGCGTATAAATCTCGGTTGTGGTGATCGACTCGTGCCCCAGCATCTCCTGGACAGCACGGAGGTCAGCTCCTCCTTCAACCAGGTGGGTGGCAAATGAGTGCCGGAATGTGTGGGGACTGATCCTTTTTTTTATGCCGGCCAGGATCGCAAGCCGCTTGATGATGGTAAAAATCATGACCCGGGTTAATCCGGAACCACGCCGGTTCAGAAATAAAATATCCTCCTGTCCCTTTTTTACGTCTATATGGGGTCTCAGCTCTGAAAGGTAAAACAATATTTCAGCCTGGGCAATGCTTCCCAGAGGGACAAGCCGCTCCTTGCTGCCTTTACCTAAAACCTTGATAAAACCATCATTGAAAAACAGGTTCGATATTCTCAGGGTTATCAGTTCTGATACCCGAAGCCCACAGCCATACAAAGTTTCAAGCATGGCCTTGTTTCGTTTCCCCTCGGGTTTGCTCAAATCAATTTTGCTGATCAAAAGGTCAATCTCCTCCACATTCAGGGTAACCGGCAATTTCATGCCAATCTTCGGCGATTCAAGCAATTCAGTCGGATCTTTGCGAACCACGTTTTCCATTAAAAGGTATTGGTAAAAAGCCCTCAACCCTGAAATTACCCGGGCCTGCGTCCGCGCTGTCATCCCCAGTTCTGCAATCCATTTTATAAATGACTGAAGATGATGAAGTTCAATTTGCTCAGGTCCGATGGACAAACCATTCAATTCAAGAAATTCCGTTATCTTTGTTACATCATGGAGATAGGCCTCCACAGAGTTCTTTGATAGCGATTTCTCAAGCTGGAGATGTGCCTTAAAACCATGCAAGTAGGAATTCCAGATACTCAAAGTCTGATCTTTAATGATTTATATTTTATTCTACGGTGATTTAAAAGTATGAAAATATTTTTGTTTATTCAGGGAAATGGTTTAATTTTGCAGTCCCGAAAAATAAAGAAGTCATACGATGGCAAAAAAGAGCAAAGACCAACGGATTCAGGTTATTTTAGAATGTACTGAACAAAAGACAAGCGGTATCCCCGGCATCTCAAGATACATTACTACTAAAAATAAGAAAAACACACCTGAAAGAATTGAACTGAAAAAGTACAATTCCTATTTAAAGAAAATTACAGTTCATAAAGAAATTAAATAACTTAGGATATGGCAAAGAAAGTAGTTGCTTCGTTTAAAGCTACCTCAGGTAAAGATTTTACGAAAGTCATCCGCATGGTTAAATCCAAGAAATCTGATGCGTTTGTCTTCAAGGAAACGATTGTTGCCAACGAAATGCTTAAAGACTTTTTGGCAAACAAAGAAAGCTAAACCAGATTTTATTCGCATTGAAAAGCTTTTTTCGAACAGAAAAAAGCTTTTTTTATATACAACATACCGTTTATGGGATTTTTCAGCATCTTCTCACGCGAGAAAAAAGAACGCCTCGACCAGGGACTGCAAAAAACAAAAACAAACCTGTTCACCCGGATTTCCAAAGCCATCATTGGGAAATCCACCGTTGATGATGAAGTTCTCGACAACCTTGAAGAAATACTGGTCACCTCCGATGTGGGCGTCGAAACCACCCTCAGGATTATTGAACGTATTCAAAAACGTGCATCCGCAGAGAAATACCTGGGCACCGGCGAACTGAATAACTTACTCAAAGAGGAGATTGTCGCGCTCTTGCAGGAAAATAATACCCAGGATTTTACGGAATACTACATTCCGCCCGATAAAAAGCCCTATGTGATCATGGTCGTGGGTGTGAACGGTGTGGGAAAGACAACCACCATTGGTAAACTGGCTTACCAGTTTAAGAAATCCGGAAAATCAGTGATGATTGGGGCTGCAGATACATTCAGGGCCGCAGCAGTAGAGCAGATAACCATCTGGGCCGACAGGGTAGGGGTGCCCATCGTCAATCAGGGAATGGGAGCCGACCCTGCTTCAGTAGCCTATGATACCGTTAATTCAGCCATGGCTAAAAACACCGATGTCGTGATCATCGACACGGCCGGACGACTTCACAACAAAATTAACCTGATGAATGAACTTTCTAAAATCAGGAAGGTCATTCAAAAGTTGATTCCTGATGCGCCACACGAGGTCCTGCTGATCCTTGATGCCTCAACAGGTCAGAATGCATTTGAACAGGCCAAACAATTTACCTCCGCAACCGAAGTCAATGCCCTCGCACTTACCAAACTGGATGGAACCGCTAAAGGAGGTGTTGTGATCGGAATTTCCGACCAGTTTAAAATTCCGGTAAAATATATTGGCGTTGGTGAGGGCATCGAAGACCTGCAGGTATTCAACCGCTCTGAATTCGTTGACAGCCTTTTTAATTAATCCCAAAGTTTTTGAAAACAAAATCAGGCCCTCACAGAATTGGACTGGTATCACTGGGTTGCGCTAAAAACCTCGTTGATGCGGAACTTCTGATGAAACAATTGGAAGCGAACAACTACAAACTGGTGATCGACCCGGTTGATTATAAAAAAATCGACTCCGCAATTATCAATACCTGCGGCTTTATCAATGAGGCAAAGCAGGAATCGATCGATACCATCCTGGAATATGTCGCTGCAAAACAAACGGGTCATATTGATCATGTTTATGTCATGGGATGCCTTTCAGAACGTTACAGATCAAAACTGCAAAAAGAGATTCCGGAAGTGGATGCCTTTTTCGGGGTAAATGAACTGAAGAAAATCATCACGCACATCGGTGGCACCTACAAGTCACAACTTTTAGGCGAACGAAAAATTACGACCCCTCCACATTATACCTATCTTAAAATTGCTGAAGGATGCGACCGGAAATGCTCTTTCTGTGCCATCCCGATTATCAGGGGAAAGCATGTCAGCAGGCCCATGGCTGATATCATTAACGAAGCTGCAACCCTTACAGCATCTGGTATTAAAGAGATCAACCTGATTTCGCAGGATACAACATATTATGGACTCGACCTGTATAAGAAACGTTTGCTTCCCGAATTGCTGACCACCCTGGCTAACGTGAACGGACTCGAATGGATCCGTTTGCATTACACCTATCCTGACGGGTTTCCTTTGGAGTTGCTGGATGTGGTGAAATCTCATCCGAATATTTGCAACTACATCGATATCCCGCTGCAGCATATCAGCAACCGGATTCTGAAATCAATGCATCGGGGAATGGACGGCACAACCACACGTAACCTTATTGATAAAATACGCCAAAACATTCCCGGGGTCGCCATCAGAACAACCCTGATTACCGGGTTTCCCGGTGAAACAGAAAAAGAATTTCTTGAACTCAGGAAATTTATAGAAGAATACCGTTTCGACAGGCTTGGGGTGTTTGCATACTCTCACGAAGAAGATACCGGAGCCTTCCACCTGAAAGATTCCGTTCCCTACAAACGTAAAATAGAACGGGTCGAAGAACTGATGAGGGTGCAGGAAGAAATATCCCTGTCACTGAACCGGGAAAAGATTGGAAAAACAATGAAAATCCTGGTCGACCGGCTGGAAGATGATTATTATATTGCACGAACGGAGCATGATTCCCCCGAAGTTGATAACGAAGTATTGATCTCAAAAAACGACACGACACTTCTCCCGGGGTCATTCTATAATGTGAAAATTACCAGGGCCGAAAGCTTTGATTTATATGGAGAATTGCAATAAATTTGCATATCAGAAAAATTGGATTCTATGACAAAAAGACTGTTTTTCCTTGTAATACTGGCTATACTTATGCCCTGGCGTATGCTCGGTCAGGTAAATGCCATTGATGTAAAAATCTCTGACACAGTTAACCGGACAAATAGCGAAGCATTAAAATATGGCTACTGGGTTGAGAAGCAGGGTGATATAACTTCCAAAGGGGAGTATTTATTGAATAAAAAAAACAAAAACTGGATAAGCTATTACCCGAACAACATTATCAGTAAAATTGAATATTATTCTAATGGCCTCAGGGATGGCATTTCCGTTCAATTTGATCGCAGAGGGAAAATGACCCTCCTTGAAAATTACAGGAATGGAATGACGCATGGGCAAACCATTCATTATAGCCAGTTTAATGAAACACCCCTCTCGGAATGTGACTATGCCTATGGTAAACGAAATGGAATGTTTCGTCAATATTACGACAACGGGAAGATACAGGAAGAATCCTATTTTAAAGATGATTTGAAAAACGGTTTCTCAAAATGGTTTAATAAAAATGGCCGGCTGATCGCCGTTTACCAGTATCTCAATGGGAATTTTGATGGAATACAAAAGACATTCTACGAAAACGACACACTTCAGACAGTCTATTTTTTCAAGGATAATAAATATTCAGGGGAGTCAAAGGAATTTTATCGCAATGGGAAAGTAAAAGTCACCGGGAAATACGTACTTGGCGAAAAAGATGGCCCCTGGACTGAATATGATGAACTGGGAAAAGTTCAGAAAGTCACCAAATATAAAAACGGACAGGAACAGATCAAAAAATAACACAATTCCTGACTTTGAATGATTCGGTAAATTATCTTCCGTTACGGATCACATAATTTTTCCCAACTGGTTTTGCCTTATAGTCATACATGGCTCCATAATTACTGCGGTTCTTTTTCATTTTCACCGAATTCCTCGAACGGTTTGCATCGCATGTCGACATTCTTGAATTACAAGCGGTCATACTCAAGACCATGATGAAAAGCCCTAACACAATTCCAATGTAAGTAGCTCGTTTTATGTTCATTACAATAATATTATCATGAGGAACCTAAGCTGCGAATTTAATAAATATATAAGTGCCATCTTATTTTTTTCTACATTTGTGAGCTAATGCCAGAAAAAACCTTTCGAATGAAAATTTCCGCATCAGGCCTCTTTTTTTTAATGTTTGCATTGTTATGTTCATCCGGTCTGAAAGCACAATACCCTCCTCCCGCCGGAAAACCCGGAACCACAGCCATGCACATGGACAGTTCTGCTTTTATCGGTTGGGCATCTTCATGCAGCATCCAGCGGGGATATATCAATATGGTCGACACCACCATGTTATATAATGGAGTAAATAAAGCTGCATATGGAAGCTACCTTTATGCCAGCGGACCCGCTGATGGCCTGGTTGTAAGCCTGGGAGACCACGGAACAGCCTTGCTCACCTTTGATATTGCGATTGTTAACAAGATGGGGCCTGATTTTGCAATCTTCGAGAATTCATTTGGTGACTCTTTTCTTGAACTTGCATTTGTTGAAGTAAGTTCTGACAGCTCACGTTTTGTCAGATTTCCTTCCGTTTCACTTACCTCTGAAACCTTTCAGGTTGAGACATTTGACACTATTGATGCCACAAAAATAAACAACCTGGCCGGAAAGTACAGGCTGAATTACGGGACTCCCTTCGACCTGAATGATATCATCGACAGTACAGGAATTGATCTGAGTAATATAACCCAGATAAGGATCATTGATGTAGGGGGATGCATTAAAAACACCTTCACTACCTTTGATTCCCAGGGACATAAAATCAATGATCCATTTCCGACCCCTTTCGACACCGGGGGATTCGATCTTGATGCCGTCGGGGTTATCCATAACATAGCAGAAAGTGTTTCAGCTCAATCTCCGTTAAATACTATACGGATCTATCCGAATCCAGTGACGGATAAACTGAATATCATATCTCCTGTTTCAACAGGAATAAAACTGAAAATCAATGATATCTCTGGCAAATCAGTGATCACAACTGAGATTACAGGAAAAGAGATGGTCGATCTTTCACAACTTGTCCCCGGAATATATTTTGCCATCTGCATCTTGAAGGATGGTACTTCCATCACCAGAAAAATCATAAAACTGTAGACTCCTGAGCAGCACAAAAAAGTTGACAAACCTCGACAAATATGCTTCATTCCTATTGGTGATTGTCAGTTTTTTCTCTGCCCTTTCTCCTGTCAATGCCCAAAACCTGAATGACACATTGGACCTCCCTGAATTCGAGATTAAATCAAGTTTCGTCCTCGACAATCAGGGGTTTAAGCGATCAAAAATTGATTCATCCATCTTACTGCCGCAACTGAGTGCCAATTTATCAGCAATCCTTTCGCAACACTCCACTATTTTTATTAAATCATATGGCAATAGCTCTCTGGCCACCTCATCCTTCAGGGGAACTGCAGCACAACACACACAGGTTGAATGGAATGGAATAAACCTCAATTCACCCATGCTTGGCCAGATTGATTTTTCGCAAATCCAGGTTTCACAATTCGAGGGACTCGAAATTTTGTATGGAGCAGCCGGGATCTCCCGCGCCAGTGGGGCATTTGGGGGAGTCATTGATCTGGTGACCAATCCCGATTGGACTAACCGCTTCAGCGCCACACTTGCTCAGACATTGGCCAGTTTCGATACATACACCACCAATTTGAATGCAATTGCCGGGAACAATTCTTTCCAATCCCACACAAAAATAGGATTCTCCACAGCCCTGAATGATTTTCCCTTCAGGAATGACACAGGGGGAGTCACCTATCAGCAAAACGCATCAAACAAGTTTTATGACCTGTCCCAGGAATTTTACTGGAAACTTCATGATAAACATATGTTTTCAGCTAAAGTCTGGTATAGCAACAATGACCGCAAACTCCCGTCTACAGCGTCTCAAACTGAATCCGGTCAGCTTGAATCCCAGAAAGATAATTCCCTGAGAACACTGATTGAATATAAGTTTGTAGAGAAAAAATATAACATCCTGGTCAGATCAGCACTGGTTTCACAATACATGCATTACAATCAGGGAACCCTCATTGATGCCTCTTATCAATCCTATTCATCAATTAACAGGATCAGATTTTCATACAATGGCATACATAATTTAACGATAAAACCCGGGGTGGATTACACCTATGACTGGGTCAATTCAGACTCATACGACGGTCTTAAAACACGCAGTACGACCAGCCTTTTTATTGAGGTAAATTATAACATTGGAAAAAAAATCGAAACCTCTCTGGTTCTGCGTGAAGATGTCATCAATGGGAAATTTATCCCGCTGGTACCTGCCATCGGAGCAGAGTATCGCCCTTTTACCAAAATCAACCTTGCTTTTTCTTCAAACCTTGCCCGAAATTACCGATATCCCACGTTAAATGACATGTTCTGGGAACTCTCAGGTAACCCGGATCTGAAACCTGAATTAAACTATTCTGCTGAATTTGGCTCGACCTATAATTTTACCACAAAAAACAACAAACTATTCATTGAAGCGAGCTGTACCGGTTACTATTCCTGGATATACGATATGATCACCTGGATGCCGGTGGAAGGGAGCAACCTCTGGAAACCGGAAAATGTCGATGAAGTATTGGCAAGAGGAGTTGAGGCGGGATTGAATTTCAGACTGGAAATCCTCCATTTTAAATTCGGAATGATTAATAATTATAATTTCTGCCGCTCTACCTATAATAAAACCAGCACCCCAAACGACAATAAAATTGGGAAACAACTGATTTATGTGCCGGTACATACATTCAACTCAACGGTTTCCCTGGAAAGATGGAAATTCTACCTTATTTATAATTTTTCCTTTATAAGTAACAGATTTACAGGAAAAGACAACCTTTCTTATATGCCCGCGTATAACATATCAAATATTATTTTTGGGAAAAATATTGGTTTGAGAAATTTTATTTTATCTTTACAACTTGAAATTAATAACCTGTTCAATCTGGATTATCAATCGATTGCAAGTCGGCCAATGCCCGGAATTAATTATGCCTTGACTCTCAAACTCAAACTTCCCACCGCTACACGAAAATAGATTATTCATCAAACAAGCTGAAAGTGAACAAATTAATTAAATTTTTTAATAGTTTACTCTTAATCTGTTCAATCCTTTATCTCTCCCTTTTCCAGGTTTCCTGCTCCAAAGAGCCTGTTCGTGAACAAATTATTGTTCCACCCGATACGACCCCGTTACCTGTTACCTACGAAAGTGGAATTTTCGTTGTAAATGAGGGCAATTATAACTGGGGAAATGCCTCGGTAACATTCCTTGACAATAAAAACAACACAGTCGTTCAGGACATTTTCATGAAGTCAAATGACAGAGGTCTTGGCGATGTGGCCGAATCAATGAAAATAAGCGGCAATTTTGGATATATCGTTATCAATAATTCAAATCGTATTGAGGTGGTTTCCCTGAAGGATTTTAAATCAGTTAAATCCATTACAGGCCTTTTCTCTCCTCGTTACATGGAAATTATAGATTCCAGCAAAGCCTATGTTACAAACCTTCAGAAAAATATTTCCATTGTTGATCTGAACAACAATTTATTAAAAGGGACCATTAAAACCTCTACCTGGACTGAAAATTTAATACGGTTCGATAAATATATGTTTGTAACTTCAATCGGTGCCTTCAGTAAACCAAGTTCCCAGAGGAAAGCACAGGTTTTTGTTATTGATACCCAAACTGACGCTATTGTCGACAGCATTGAAACAGGGAAGGAACCCATCGGAATCGTAATTGATAAAAAACAAAAGGTTTGGGTTTTGTGCTCCGGAGGATATGATAATTTCGAGCCACATAGCCTGATGCGAATTAATCCAGAACTTCGCATCGTCGAAAAAGTATTTACTTTCCCCAATTCCGGTGAAATGCCCAGTCGCTTGAATATAAATGCAACCGGTGATACCATGTACTTTATAAAAGGAGGTGTGATTCAAATGCCGGTCACCGCTTCAGAACTACCATCCCAACCTTTGATTGCCTCTGATGGACGACTGTTCTACGGTCTTGCCATTGATCCGAACACTGGTCATGTATTTGTGAGTGATGCCAAAGATTATGTTCAGAATGGTACTGCATATGAATATAGTGTGAATGGAACCATGCTCAGGCAATATACAACCGGCAGAATTCCCGGATCCTTCTGTTTTACGAAAAACAGCACCGGGAAGTGATTTCCATCATAAGGCTTCCATTTCCCTTACTACCTCAACCAGCTCACTCAGAATCATTGCTGTTGCTCCCCAAATGATATTTCCGTTGATCACATAGGAGGGAACCTTCAGGCTAAAACCCAACCTGAGTTTCATCTTCTTCATCTGGAGATTTTTTTTATCCAGTAAATCCGTAAGATTTATTTCAATGATCCGTGCAACCTCTTTGGGATCAGCCCTGAACACAGGTTTTGTAGCCTGATATCCAATAACAGGCGTGACAATGAAATTACTTGGTGGAATATACATTTCTGTAAGCTGACCTATGATCTGAATCTGTGTCGGATCAACTCCGATTTCCTCCTTTGCTTCACGCAATGCCGTATAAATAAGGCTCTCATCATCCTCCTCGTATTTCCCTCCAGGCAAACTAATCTGACCACTATGTATCCCTTTATATTCAGGACGTAGCATCAGCACCAACCCAATACCCTCTTCAATCGGATAAAAAAGGATTAAAACACTGCTCTGAATGGCATCCAGACCCTGTGAAAAGTTCATCATCTCCTGAATTCGCACCAGAGATGACATCTTTAACTGTGCCGATCTGCCAGGAAGGGGCTCTTTTAAACGATCTTCAAGCAAAAGGATAAACCTTGTTAACTCCATGACACGGTGATTATTCGATCCAAAGGTAAGTGTATGAAGCCAATTATTTGTAATTTTGCAGATGAAATTCAAGTTCTATGGTCAAGCAAAAAGATAATCCTTCCTCAATAAACCAGGATAGTTCCGGGGTCGTTCGGGCTTTGATTCTTTTTAATGATGACTTTAATACTTTTGATTTCGTCATCCAATCTCTGATCGAAGTGTGTAATCACGAACCTGAGCAAGCTGAACAATGTGCATTGATTGCACATTTCAAAGGAAAATGCAGTGTTAAAGCAGGAGATTATTACGAAATAAAACCCTTGTGTGATGAAATGATCATGCGGGGCCTGACCTCCACCATTGAGTAATACACAGGTTATTCACCATTTCTCTGACATCCCGATATATTATTTTTCTAATACTTTAGATTACAATCAGTTACATGATGTTAGTTATTAACAATTTGTTGATAACTTTTGTCAGAAATTTGTTTATATCTGGCTTCGGAAAAACTTGCATTCGGCTATTCAGTTAAAGTATATTTGGTGCTCAAGCGAGCGATAAAAGGTCCGCAACAAAAACCGGAAGGCGAAAGTAGGATCCATCAGGTACCAGCACTCCCGACCAGGCTCCAAAGAGGAATAGACCGCAAGGGATAAACCGATAAGGAACAGGTTTTTGAAACAGGATCCAATTCCAAAGCGGCCCGCAAGGGTAGCCTGGAAAAAGGATCGGGCAGAAAGGGGAGGGGAAACCCCGACAGAGTAAGCCAACCACAATAACAGTAGCTTGAGCGCATCAGAAGGTCACGGCCAACTGATGACGAGATGGGAACCGCTTCGGCCAGAAGTGGTTCCCATCGGTGCTTTTAGGAAGTGCCTGGTATTAATCTCGGACCCTTATAAAATAAATGGGAGGAGCGCGTTCCTTTTTGCAGGATAGTCCGGAAAAGTTTCTTTATACCATTTGTGATGATGCAATGCACGGGGCATCAGGTTAACCAAAGTCCAAACGGCAAATGTCAGTGCTGGGGAGCACCATGTCATCATCGCAAACCCTGACCATTCAACAATCTCACCGAAATGGTTGGGACAGGATACATAGCGGAAAAATCCCTTCAGAGGAATGACATATCCTGTTTCACCTGGTTTTCTCAGATGAATCAGAATGTTATCTGATTGCCAGTTGATAAACATGCCAAAAAAGAAAATAACCACACCTGCAATAAACCGTGGGTCTGTTAAATAAGCTATTGGATATTGCGCTTCAGTGGCAATTGAACCGAAGTAATATCCGTTAATAAATCCGTTGACAAAATTGAATCCGATGGCCATGAACACAATGGCAAGTGGCATTTTTTTTCCTTTTGTGCGGAGACGGAAAGGGAAAATACATGTACGGTTAACATAATGCAACACCCACATTCCAAAAAAAATCCAGGTAACCGCAGGATGGCTGCCCGACCCAAACAGGTAAAAGCCGGCAAAAACAAGCAATGCCGGTAATTCCATTAAAATCCAGCCAGCCCGGTTATCGATCATGGCTCCCCATTTCAATGTGGCATGTCTGCCATAGGGAGCTACAACCCGAATAACGACAGGAAAAATAAAGATCGCAATGGCCAGCCAGGCATAAACGATAAAGTAAAAAGTAGATTCTTGCATCTTATGGGCAGTTATTTTATATATGAATTAGATTTAAGCCAAATTAAAAAGTCTTCAATTGTCGCTGAAAGGGGACGAGGGTTAAAATTAAGCGCCTTCCTTGCCTTGGCATTGCTGATATCCCTGTTTCCCTCCGTGATGATAGTCAGCGATTCACTGGTATATAAAGGTTTTACCCCCGAAATTTTACTGTAAAGTGTAATAAAGGGCAACCCAACCCGTGCAATCCAGATTGGCAAAACAGTATGCACCGTTTTTCTTCCTGAATGCAGTTGAATCAAGGCGGAGAACTCTTCTAAACTATGCCAATGACCCGAAAGAAGGTATTTTTCACCGGTTTTTCCCATGTCAATGGCATTGATTGCAGCAGTTGTTATATCTCTGACATCAACCCAATCATAACCTCCGGGAACCAGGGATGGTATCTTGTGATTGTAAATATCAATCACTGCGTTTCCAATAAGGGATGGTTCAGGATCGGCAGGACCGATGATGGCTGTCGGACTCAGTACAAGTGCATCTAACCCATTTTTAACTGCTTCCATAACAGCACGTTCTCCGGCTGCCTTTGACCGATCATAGGCAAATCCTTCATGTTCGACCAACGGCCGGGTTTCGTCCAGAAAATGACCCAGGGGATGTTGTTGAAACGCATGAATTGAGCTGAAATGGATCAATCGTTTTATTTTAAATTCACGGGCCAGTGCAAGAATATTCATGGGGCCTTCTGTGTTAATTTTTTTAACCATTCCAGTACGGTCACCCTCAATGGATATTTTTGCTGCCAGATGAAAAACCACTTCAGTTTCATCAAAAAGTGGCCTTAAAGATTTCAGATCAAGAACATCACCATTGATTATTTCTACAGGTATGTTGCTCAGACCTTGTGCATGTTTATGAGTTAACGCTTTTACCTGATGACCTTGTTCTATAAGGGATTTACAGAGATTTACGCCGACATGTCCGTTGGCGCCGGTTACAGCAATTTTCATTAAAAGTTGGTGTTAGGGGGCAAAAATAGGAATATTCCATTGAAATGTTGCGTTGTATTTTGAGATGGATTAATTTTACATTACTCTAAACCAAAAAAAATGAAAACATTTAAGAAAATTCTCTTGTGGCTCCTGGGAATTCTGGCAGTCCTGGTTATCGTATCATTCCTCTTACCGAAGACTTACAAAGTGGAACGGACAGTTTTTATAAAAGCTCACAACCAGACCATTTATGATTTAACTTCAAACTTTTCAAAGTGGACACTTTGGGTACCATGGACAAAAACGATGGATTCCACGGCTGTTTTCGAAATCCAGGGAAAAGAGGGCGAAGTTGGAACGATTTGGAAATGGAATGGAAAGAAAATGGGTGAAGGATCCATGACCTCTACAGAATATCAGCCTGGAAAATTAATTGCTTATGATCTCTCGTTCCAGCAGGGGAAATACCAAAGCAAGGGAAAAATCACAATTGAAGATGGTGATTCCTGCAAGGTAAGCTGGATTGATGAGGGAAATCTCGGATATAACCCGATTGCACGTTACATGGGGCTGATGATGGAAAAAATGATGGGACCGGATTTTGAAAAAGGGCTGGCAAAGCTCAAAAAAGTAGCCGAGGAACGGGATGGATGGCCCCGGATCGAAGAAAATATCATACCAGCCCAAACGGTGATTATGATATGCGATTCAGCCGGACCCAAAGATTATGGTGCTGTGATGGGTAAAGCCTTTGGCGAATTATATGGTTTTATTAAATCCAACAAACTTATTCAAAAAGGGGCGCCATTTGCTGCTTACCTCAAATGGGATTCGGTAACCTATTTCTCTGTGATGAATATCTGTATCCCTGTTGAAAAGGCAGAAAAGGGGAAAGGTCGGATACATGTTTCAAACCTACCTGAACAAAAAGGAGTTCAGGCAATCTATTTTGGACCCTATAATAAAACTGAACCAGCTTATCGGGCACTTGCATCATACATAAAAGCGTCAGGTTTGGCTGAAGTCGGAGGTCCATCTGAAATTTATATCACCAATCCGATGATAGAGAAAGACACCTTGAAATGGGAAACGCATATTTTTTTCCCTGTGAAATGATCAAGGAAACAATTCTTATAATTAATAGTATGTTGATATTTAATCAATTAAAAATAATTACATGAAGTGTTTGTAGAGGAATTATTATCAGCTTTTTAGCAGGTTATATTGTAAAAAGCTACATATTAGTTACATTTTTTTAGGAGGGTATTCCGGAGCACGTATTATTTTTATTCCGTAACCTTTTGTTATTCTTTACTTTCAAGAATAACCTTTTTACAAGTTATTGCCGTTCTTTCAATTTCCTATTGTAAAAATACGATTAAAAGTTTAATAGGGGAGGCCTGCGAATTATTTTTATTTATGAAATCGTAAAATAAAGTTGTTCAATCGGACTACTTTTTATATATTTGCAAAGTGGAAAAAATGCGCGAGCTCTATTTTTTTAAGAATTACTTCCATGACTTCTATGTCGGGCAAAAACCTAAGGTTAAGAAAAAGATTGTCTGGACGTTAAAGGTGATCGAAGAAGTTGATAGAATTCCTGAGATATATTTCAAGCATCTGGAAGGGAGTGAAGGGATCTACGAAATCCGGGTGCAGGTTGGAAGTGATATCTTTAGGATCTTCTCTTTCTTCGATAAGAACAGCCTGATCATCATCGGGCATGGATTTCAGAAAAAATCGCAAAAGATACCACATGGGCAATTAGAAATGGCAGAAAAAATAAGAAAGGAATATTATGAAGAAAAGCAAAAATCTCACTAGTCTCACCGATTTCGTTGACAATGAGTATGGTGTCAAAGGAACGAAAAAGAGAGAGAAATTCGAGACTGAATACGAAGCTTTCAAACTTGGGGTGTTAATTCAACAAGCCAGGCAGGAAAAGGGGATGACCCAGGAAGAAGTTGCCGTACTTGCCGGCACAAATAAATCCTATATTTCAAAACTTGAAAAAGATCTAAAGGATATCCGTTTTTCGACCTTGCAGAGAATTATCAAGGATGGTCTGGGCGGGCATCTTGAGTTGTCAATCAAGTTATAACTGGGAAAAGTAATTAAACATTTTCGGAATCATACATACCAAAAGCGGATTTTCAAAAATATTCAATACGATATAAATGAAAAAACTTATTTGTATTTGCATGTTGATGTTTCCCATTATTGGATTTGCCCAACAGCCTTTGGATAAATATTATTCGATGGATTATACCTGGAAACATGTCGGAAATGCCCAATTCTCGCCCTGTTTTGGAGCCCCCAATCTTGTTTTCAGTCCATCCGGGGAACCATTTGTAGCTTTTGAGGATGGGGCGACTGCTCAGGCAACGGTAATGAAGTTTGACGGATTGAACTGGGTATATGTCGGGTCGCCAAAATTCACCCAGGATGCTGCTGATTGCCTTAGTCTCGCTATAGATCCGTTGAATGGCGAGCCCTATGTGGCATACATGGACTGGGGCAGTAGTGGCTTGCGTACTTCGGTCATGAAATTTGATGGCAGCAACTGGGAATATGTCGGGAGTCAGTTTTTCTCGGCGGCGGGTCAGACTGTGGCTCAAAGTATTGCCTTCAGTCCGGTTGACAATATGCCCTATGTGGCATTTGAAGATGGGGGATGGGGCTACAATGCAAGAGTAATGAAATATAACGGTACAGATTGGGTAAATGTAGGAATTCCGGGGTTCTCCACCAATGGGGCAGACTGGACGAGTCTTGCATTCAGCCCTTCTGACAGTCTACCGTATGTGGCTTTTTCTTCGAATTGTTCTTCCGGCTCCATGAAAGCAACTGTAATGAAATTCAATGGCACCGAATGGGTTTATGTAGGAAATCCATGTTTCTCGCCTAATGGTGCATATTGGACGAGGCTTGTCTTCAGTCCGTCGAACCATCAGCCTTATGTTTCATTTGGGGATTCAACAAATACGGGCAAAGCTACCGTAATGACTTTTAACGGAACCAGCTGGGAATTAGTAGGTAATAAGGGTTTCTCCGGTGGCCCGGCCGGGCCGATTAGTCTTGCCATCGATCCCAATGGTACACCTTATGTGGCTTTTATGGACTATTCACTTTTCAAAACAGCTTCGGTGATGAAATTTGATGGGGCTAATTGGGTTTATGAAGGAAATCCAAGTATTTCACAAGATGAAATTTACTGGACGAGTCTTGCAATCAGCCAATCCGGTCAACCATTTGTGGCTTATAATAATACCATTAATAATTCGAGAATATCAGTATTGAAATATGATTCTGTAACAGTCGGGATAAATAAGGTAAAAGAATCGAATTTATCGGTTTATCCTAATCCTGCCAATGATAAAATAACAATTGAAATCCCGGAAGGTCAGACTCCGGGCCAGTTATCAATAATCAATCTGGACGGGGAAGTGGTTCTGATGTACAGCCTCATAAAACCCAAAACTCAAATAGACGTTAGCAATCTGAGAGGCGGTGTTTATTTTATACGGCTGACAACCAAGTTCAAAGTATGTGTCGAAAAATTCGTGAAGCAGTAACCTCTTACAGAAACAATCCCTGAAGAAATAAATATTAGTATTTTTTCTGTGAGCGGAGTATAAAAAGTTGATTATCGATTGAGATTGAGATTACATTATTGAGGATATGAGCCGGAGGACACTTGCTTTTCCAAAAGTTAAAACACATAATATCAAAGTTTTGCATATTTATAATTGTCTTATAATTAATAGTATGTTGATATTTAATCAATTACAAATAATTACATGAAGTGTTTGTAGAGGAATTATTATCAGCTTTTTAGCAGGTTATATTGTAAAAAGCTACATATTAGTTACATTTT
>Ga0247841_10000603_pt1 | contig 91130 bp, 84 predicted proteins | sample LaCruzMarch2015__2_FD_192410 | JGI IMG/M metagenome (GOLD analysis project Ga0247841, IMG submission 192410) | Freshwater microbial communities from meromictic Lake La Cruz, Castile-La Mancha, Spain - LaCruzMarch2015_18m | ecosystem: Environmental > Aquatic > Freshwater > Lake | place: Spain...
GGCTCCCACGCCAAACTGATGACGGGCTCACGGGCACCACAGAGAAAGCGGCGTCGGCAGGCGGCTCCCCTATCTTCGCTCATTTTCACTCGCCGCGGGTGGCGAAGCCGCCAGGGAAACTGATGGGGAAATAGCCCTTCCGCTCTCATTTCCACCCGCCGCGGGTGGCGAAGCCGCCAGCGAAACTGATGGGGAAATAGCCCTTCCGCTCTCATTTCCACCCGCCGCGGGTGGCGAAGCCGCCAGGGAAACTGATGGGAGAGTAGCCCTCCCTCCCTCGTGCGCCCAGACGTCAGCATGCAGTACTCGGGTGACGGCGGCGGCGATCCGCGTGTCCGCGCCGGGAGACGTGGTGGGGGGGAGGCCTACCGTGGGTCCGAAGAGGCGGAGCCGCCCGGAGCGCAAGGCTTGGGCGATCTACGAGGACTGAGGCCGGCGAACGCAGGACGGCCGGCTCAGGAGAGGCGGCCTCGCCGAGTCGCGCCCTGCCCCTACGCGTACAGATCGTTCGCCGTGAACGTCAGCGCCTCGTCGGGCGCAACGTCTCTCACGCGCTCGCGGGCGAAGAGCACCAGTTCAACGCGCGGCGCCCGGTTCGGCAACGCCGCGACTGCCGCTTGCAGCCGTCGCAACTCCGTTCGGCCACTGGACGCCGCCCACTTGACCGACCCGGCCAGCACCACCTTGCGATCGTCGAGGCCGACCACGTCGATCTCGATCGAGTTGTCGCGGTTCCACCAGCGCCCCACCGCCGATACGTCGACCGGCAGTGCGCCGCCGGCCGCGAGTCGCCGGACGTGGTCGCGGCACATCTCCTCCCAGGGCTCCCCCATGTAGTCGCTCAGCCGGGGAATGATCGCGCGATCGACGACCTCCCGGCCGAGCCCGCGGGCGACGTCGACGCGCCGTCGATGAACAAACCGAAACCAGAAGTGGAGAAAGTTGTCGCCGATGCGATACAGCACGCGTTTCGAGCGCCGCGGATCCTCGGTCGCCGGCACCTCGCGTTGCACCAGCCCGACGCGCTGGAGCCGGTCGAGCTGGCGCGTGATATCGATGGCGGCGAAGTCGCGCAGGGCGTTGAAGGTGCGATTGCCGGCGGCGATGCCGTGCAGGATGCGAAAGTAGCCCGAGGCGTCCGGCAGTTCGCTCGTCAGAACGAACTCGCCCTCCTCGATCAGCGGCGACGCGGCTTCGCCGAAAAGCCGGCGCAGGTTGGCGTCTCTGCTCTGGCCGGTGCGCCACCGAGACAGGTACGTCGGCATGCCGCCGAGGATCCCGTAGATCGCCGCCGTATCAGCGGCCGCGACTCCCGGAGTGAACAGCGCCGCGTCCCGCACCGCGAACGGTTCGACGTGGACACGGTGGTCGACGCGCCCGAAGAGCGGTGCGTTCTGCGCTTGGAGATCGACCATGACCGCCTGCGCCGAACCGCACAAGACGAGCATCAACCTCGACGCGCGGCCGCGATGGTCCCAGAAGCGCTGCACGAGCGACGGCAGCGCCGGTTCGGTCGCCACCAAGTAGGGGAATTCGTCGAGTACGATCAGGAGTCTCTGTGAAGCAGCCTGCTCGGCGAGGTAGTCGAGCGCGGACACCCAGTTGGGGAAGTCGCCGTGGGCGAGGAGGTCGGTCCCCGACGGGGCGAGCGCGCTGCGCGCCGCGTCCGAGAACGCCGCCAGCTCGGCCGCCGGCGCCTGCTGGGTGGCGCCGTAGAACACGGCACGCTTGCCGTCGGCGAAGCGGCCGAGAAGACGCGTCTTGCCGACGCGGCGGCGGCCCCAGACCAGCACGAGGCTGGAGCCCGGCTGTTCCCAAGCGTCTTCCAGGCTCCTGAGCTCCGCGCCTCTGCCGATGAAGGGCTCGTTCATAGAAGGAGTATGCCATACAAGTTGTATGGCATACAAGTTATGTGGTTCTCGAAGACGCGGCAGGGACTTGGCGCGGATCCATGGGCAGAAGGATGGGGATCATGGCGAGGTCAGCATAGCCGCGCCGCATCTGGAGTGCTCCGTTGACGATGCCTTCAGGCGGTTGACGTTCACCGACCACTCCGCACGCCAACAAGCCACCCGGCGTCGGGAATGGACCGCTCCAAGTGACGGGTCCAGAAAGGGCGTCTACGTCAAGCCGGTGAGGAACCCCGAGCCCGCGGCACTCTCAGCCGCCTGCCGGCGACCCACGTGGACCATGCCACGACAAGCCGACGCCTGTTATGCAGGTCGCAGATCGTCGACAGGTCGCTCTTGGCGCTGCGTCGCGACTTGTGCCTGCAGCAAGCGCGCCTTGGCGCGATAGAAGGCGATCCGTTCCTCCGGACTCTTCCCGCGCAACTGCTCGTACTGCGCGTCGCGAATGCTGCGCACGGTCTCTACGGCCTTGATGGTTGTCTTACTCATCGCTTGCCACCTCGCGAGGCGAATAGATTGCCAAGGCAATATGGATGCCATCAGCGTAGAACTTGGGCGTTGGCGTGGAGTGCGTTCGACCACTGGGCGAACTCAGGATCGAAGCAGCCGCCCAAGACCGACGTGTCAATGTAGACGCGTTGCGTCTTCATCGCCGCATTCTACGCCCGTCGAAGCTGCGGGCCTTTTTGGCGCGGCATCCCCGGCTTCGAGAGACGCACGGCGGAGAATGCCCTCGCCGGGAGCGGTCCCGACATGACTCGCTTCCCATCTGCCGGTCACCTGGCCTCCCGGGCCAGGGGCAGCCCGGCGACCACGAGTCCGCCGGCAGGCGCCGCACGCGAGGGCGCCCGCCCGCCCCGCCGATGGGCTGCGCCGCCTGCGCGGCGCGCACAAGGTAGACTCTCCCGGGCCGGTACCACGCCGGCCCGACGACACCCACGGACGCACCGGCTCGAGCGATAGCTCGCGGCTGCGGCGACAGCGAAGGAGGTGGCGGCATGAACGAGGCTCGCCTGACGATCTGGGACGACGCAGCCTGCAAGCGCGTGCACGAAGCGACCCTGGAGGTGCTCGCCGACACGGGCATCGAGGTGCGGTACGCGCCGGCGGTCGAGGTTTTCGCCAGAGTCGGCGCGCTGGTCGACGGCACCCGCGTGCGTATCCCTGCCAAACTGGTCGACGATGCGCTTGCCAGCGCGCCGCGCGACGCGACCATCAAGCCGCGCGGCGGCGACACCGCGCCGCTGGTGCTCGACGCGCAGCACAGCTACTGCGGCACCGGCAGCGACGTGCTCTACGTCTGCGATCCCGACACGCGCCAGCGGCGCCGCGCGCGCAAGGCCGACGTCGAAGGCATGGCCGCGCTCTGCGAGAAGCTCCCCCATATCGACTTCGTCATGAGCATGGGCCTGCCCGAGGACGTGCCGCAGGCGATCGACGACCTCGCCCAGGTGGACGCCATGGTGCGCGGCACGCGCAAGCCGCTGCTGGTGGCGCCGCGTGACGGCCACATCCTCGCGAAGATGAAGGAGATGACCGCCCTGGCCGGCGAGGTCGACAGCTTCGGCATCTATGCGATGCCCGTGCCGCCGCTGATGTTTGACGAGGACGGCGCCAGCAAGGTCATCGCCTGCGCCGCGCTCGACATCCCGCTGATCTGGGCGCCGGCGCCGAACGCTGGTTCCACGGCGCCGGCGAGCATCACCTCGGTGATCGTCGTGGCCAACGCCGAGGTGCTCGCCGGCCTCGTGCTCAGCCAGGCCGTCAAACCGGGTGCGCCCTTCGTGTGGGGCGTGGGCGTGGGCGCCATGAACATGCGCACCATGACCGAGGTGTACTCGTCGGCCGGACCCATCCAGGGCTACCAGGCGCAGACCGACCTGGCGCGCTGGTACGACCTGCCGAGCTTCAGCTACGCGGCGCACTCAGACAGCAAGACGCTCGACGAGCAGTGGGGCGTGGAGAGCGCCATCACCACCGTGACCGGCCTGCTCTCGCGCGCCACCCTGCTGCACGACGTCGGCTACCTGGAGGCCGGTCTGCAGAGCAGCTACGAGTCGATCCTGCTCGGCAACGAGCTGATCGGCTACACGAAGGCGTTCATGAGCGAGCTCAAGGTGGACGACGAGGCCTTGGCCCTCGACGAGATCAAGGCCATCGGGCCGGGCGGCAATCACCTGGCCCGGCCGTACACGCGCTCGCACTTCCGCGGGATCTGGCAGAGCGACCTGCTCGATACGACGCGCCACGACCGCTGGCAGGCGGAGGGCTCGCGCACGCTGCTCGACCGCCTCAAGGCGCGAGTCGCGGCGCTGCGCGCGGAACCACGCGCCTTTGAGTTGAGCGACGCGGCCAAGGCAGGGCTCGACCGCGTGCTCGCCGAGGTGGAGGAGCACCGGCCGGGGATGTAGGCCGCCGGCTGCTGCCGCACCTCACAGTCACGCTTGCTCGGACGAGGCGCTTAGGCCGCCCGCTCCGACTGAACAAGGACCTCGAGCGGGATACCGAGGCCTGCGTGCAGGGCGCGGATCATGCGCAGGCTCAGCGAGCGCTTGTGTGCCAGCACTTCCGAGACGTGCGAGCGGCTGCCCAGGTAGCGCTCGAGGTCGCGTCGCGTGAGGCCTTGCTGGTCCATGACGAAGAGGATGGCATCGACAGGGTCGGGAAGGGCGACGGGCCAGCGGTGCTGCTCGTAGATCTCGACCACCAGCGCGAGAAGCTGGAGTTCGTCCGCCTCGGGTGTGCCAGGCTGCGGGGCGAGCGCAAGCAGACGGTCGAGCTCCGCGAGCGCCTCCGCGTGCTCGGCGTCGCTGTGGATGATCCGTGCCATCAAACCTCCCAAAGCTCCCAGCGGTTGTACTCCGCGTGTGTGCCCACCGCCAGGATACGCACGACGCCGCCTGCGAAGTCGATCCGTGCGGCCAGCCTGTAGCTTTTGCCCTTGAGACGGAAGACCATGACCCCGCTTGTGACGCTGCTTGCGCGTGGGAAGGTGGCCAGTACGTCCGCCGGGCTCGTCCAGGCGGCGGTCGTCACCGTGGCGAGCCAGACGCCCAACACTGGTCGGGAATCGGCGTGAGAGGCCATAAACTCAGCCAACTCGTGACGCCCGACGACGCGCACGGGTCAGACCCGCTGGGGCTTGCCCAGGACCGAACGCGCAGCGAGTGGTCCCAATATGGGAACAAGGTACTCCGTAGGGGTCCGTGTGGCAAGCATGTACGCATAATGGCGAACCGCGAGCGCAATGGCGAGGGTGACGTGGGTCCGAGGAGGTGACGTTCGTTGTCTTGCGGGGATGACGTTCGCTCACGCGGCGCTCTCGCGTCAGGCGAGCCCCGCGACCAGCGCTACGATGACATCGATGAGCTCGACCTCGCCGCGGCGTCGGGCCAGCAGATCCCCGATCCGTACGGCGTCCTCGTCTACGGCGGTGCGGAGTCCGGCGATCGCTGGGGCCACATGCTGCGGCCGTGGTGGGCGTGCTCGTGAGGGATCGAGATCAAGGCGGTGGGGCCGGGCGGCAATCACCTGGCCCGGCAGGAGGCGAACGCGTGACGTGACCGCTTGACGGCGGTAGGCTGCCCCGACGGGACGCCGGCGCGAGCGCCGGCGAGCAGACTGAAGGAGTGAGCGACGATGGCGGACCGGATGAGCAAGGCGAAGGCATGGCACGGCGACGCAGCGCGCGCGGCCGTCTACTGGCAGGGCGGCGACCCGCGCTGGCAAACCGGCGACATCGTGCCCCTGACGACCACCGAACGCGCCGACGTGTGCATCGTCGGCGGCGGCTTCACGGGTCTCTGGACGGCCCTCTCGATCAAGCGGCTCGCGCCGGGGACCGACGTCGTGCTGATCGAGCGGGAGTACTGCGGCGCCGGCGCCAGCGGCCGCAACGGCGGCTGGGTGAACGGCTGGGACGACGTGCTGCCCGGACTGGCCTCCCACTTCGGTCGGGACGCCGCTCTGGCGCTTCTCGATGCCTCCCGGCGCAGCCTCGACGACATCCGTGACACGGTGCGCGACGGGGTGATCGACTGCGACCTCTCGTTCGAGGGTGGCCTCACCGTGGCGCTGTCCCCGGCGCAGGTCGACGGCGTCCTCGAGGCCGCGCTCCTGGCGCGCGATCTGGGCCGCGACGATCTCTTTCGCATCCTCGGCAAGGACGAGGCGGTCGCCATGTCGGGGTCGCCCGCGGCCGAGGCCGGGGTGCTGATCCTGCAGGCCGGCAGCGTCCAGCCGGCGCTGCTGGTCCAGGGACTGCGCCGGCTGGTGGTCGCGGCCGGCGTGCGCGTGTACGAGGCCACGCCGATGGTCAGCGTGCAGCGCACGCTGCCGGCCGTCGTCAAGACCCCCTCCGGGAGCGTGACCGCCGACCAGGTCGTCCTCGCCTCCGGCGTCCGGCTCGCGCTCGTCCCCGAGCTGCGCCGCACCGTCTTCATCATCCCCTCGCACGTTGTCGCCACGGCGAGCTCGCGCGACGCGTTGGAGCGCCTCGGATGGGTCGCCGGCCGTCCCTTCTCGGACGGGCGCACCGCCGTGCACTACGCGCAGCGCACGGCCGACGACCGCGTCGTCTTCGGCCGCGGCGGCGGCCGCCTCGGCTACGGCGGCCGGGTCATCCCCGCCCACTTCCACGACGCCCGCGAGATCGAGAGCATCGTCGCCGACATGCACGGGCTGCTGCCGGCCACGCGCGACCTCGAGGTGCAGTGGCGCTGGGGCGGGCCCATGGAGCGCACCCAACACGGCATCCCCTGGGTCGGCGCCCTGGGCAAGTACCGCAACGTCCACTACGGTATGGGCTACGCCGGCAACGGCGTGACGTCGTCCAATCTGATCGGCCGGACGCTGGCCGCGCTCGCCCTGGGGCTCGACGACGACTACGCGCAGTCGCCGCTGGTCTCGGAGCCGCCGACCTACCTGCCCCCGGAGCCCATCCGCTCGGCCGGGGCGCGCGTCGTGCGCAGCGCCATCGAGCGTTGCGAGGTGCTGGAGGACCAGGGCCGCAAGCCGGACCCGGTCTCGCGGGCGCTGCGGCGCTGCCTGAACATCTCGATGCCGAAGGGCGTCACGCTGTGGCGCCGCGACGAGATGGACTGAGCGCCGCCCGATCGCCGCCGCGGAGGTGGCGATCACGAGTTTCCTGTTGACAGGACCGCTGCCCGTCGTACAGTGCCATCGCCCATGTGCGAGCGCGGGGGATGTCGTTGGGTCCTGACCTCGTCGCCACCGGAAGGAGGCACGATGAAGCGCACGCTACGCCGCCACGCGGGGCTGTGGCTCGTCCTCTTCACGGTCGTGGCGCTGGCGGCTGGCCACAGCGTCGGTCTGGCCGGCGCCCTGGCCGACGGCGAATCGGCATCGCCGGCGCCGGGCGAGGTCACGCTGAGGATCGCCTGGCTGGAGGATCCCGACAACCTGAATCCGTTCGTCGGCTACTCGGACTCCTCTTACGAGATCTGGTCGCTGCAATACGACTACCTCTTCGCCGAGCGCCCCGACGGCTCTCGAGGGCCCGAGCTGGCGAGGGAACGGCCGACCATCCAGAACGGCGGCATCTCACCCGACGGCAGGGTGTGGACCGTGCCCATCAGGCCCGGTGTGAGGTGGCAGGACGGCAGGCCGCTGACCGCCGAGGACGTGGCGTTCACCTACAACTACATCATCCAGGGCAAGCTGTGGAACTTCACGATGATCACGGCAGGTATCGACCGCGTCGAGGCCGTCGACCCCGAGACGGTGAGGATCGTCTGCTCGAAACCCAAGGCCGACATGCTGGCCGCCTGCACCGGTATCCCGATACTGCCCAAGCATGTCTGGGAGAAGGTCAAGCCGGGCGTGGCGCAGAGCTCATACATCAGCAAGCCACCGATCGTCGGCAGCGGGCCCTTCCAGGTGGTCAAGTTCAAGAAGGGCCTGTTCGTGCGCATGGTCCGCAACCCCGGCTACTGGGGCAAAGAGCCGGCAGTCGACGAGATCATCTTCGAGACGTACACGAGCGCCGACACGCTGACCCAGGATCTCAAGGTGGGCGCGATCGACGGCGCCGAGGGGATCCCCAAGGCGCAGTTCCCGGGGCTCAAGGAGGATGGCGGCTTCGGCACATCGGAGTGGAACGTCGCCGCCTTCGACTACCTGACCTTGAACTCCAAGGAGGGGCCGTCGAAGGGGAACCCGGTGCTGCGCGACCGCGAGGTGCGCCGAGCCTTGGCCATGGCGATCGACCGCCAGGCGCTGGTCGAGATCGCCTGGAGCGGGCTCGCCGAGCCGGGCGTTACCATCATCAACCCCGGGACCTGGACCGACCCCGACTACCATTGGCAGCCGGCGCCCGAGCAGGAACTGGCGTTCGATCTCGAGAAGGCTCGCGAGACGCTCGCCGCCGCCGGCTACCTGGACTCAGACGGCGACGGCGTGCGCGAGGACAAGGGCGGCAAGCCCATCACGCTGCGTCTGTGGGCAGGCGCCAACAACCCGCCGGACCAGGCCCAGGGCAAGCTGATCGTAGGCTGGTGGAAGGACATCGGCATCGGCGTGGACTTCCAGGTCCTCGACATCGGCGCGATCGACGATCACTACTGGAACTTCGAGGGCGACACCTTCACGCCCGACTACGATGCCTTCATCTCCATGACGCTGGGCTATCTCGATCCCGGCCAGACGGTGCCCTGGTTCACGACTGCCCAGATCGGCAACTGGAACGAGCCCAGCTATTCGAATGCCGAGTACGATCGCCTCTCGGACGAACAGATCAGCGCGATGGACCCGCGGCAGCGCGCCGAGATGATCTGGCGCATGCAGGAGCTCATGTACGAGGATGCCGTGTACCCCGTGCTCGCCTATCCATATCGCCTGCAGGCCTACGACACCGATGGCTGGGAGGGGTGGACGTCGCTCGGATACGGCGGCAGAGGCGGCGGCACGGGGCCGGCCTTCTACACCTCGCAGAACGTCGAGACCTACCTCAACCTCAAGCCGACCGGCGAGTCCAGCGGTGGCGGTTTGTCGATGACCGCGACTCTCATCGCGATCGTCGTGGTCGCCGCCATCGCCGCCGCCGCCCTTGTCTGGTCCGTGAGCGGTCGGCGCTCCAGGCGCAAGGAGACCATGGACGAGGCTTGAGACCGCCGGCGTCGAGCGTAGGACGAAGCGCCGCTTCTACTCTTCGTCGTTCTCGCCGGGTTGCCTGGGCAGCCCTCGCGTCAGGATCTCCTCGGCCGCCTCGAGGGCAGCGTCGAGGTCGAAGTCGGGGTCGATCGCGAGTTGCAGACCCAGCCCCTCGTCGATCGCCAGAAGCACGGCGCCGACGGCGTCGCGACGGCGCTCGGCCTCGGGGTCGGGCGCGCCGCCCGGCGCCCCCCCGCCGAGGCCGACCGCCTCGACCTCGAGCCGGCGGTCACGGGCGTAGAGCAGCACCAGGCGCTTGCGGGCCATCTCGTCGCGCAGCGAGTGCACGACCAGGTCCCAGGAGTCGCGCACCGCCGCCAGGTCGGCCATCTCCTGGCGACTCCACTCCAGCGACTCGTGGACCGTCATGGGCAGGGCTTCTCCGGGAGGTCGCAGGAAGCGCATCCACACCTCGTCAAACAGCCAGTCGAAGAGCGCCTCGATGAGGCCGGCGCGGCTGCCGAAGTGATAAGGGACCTGGGTGCGGCTGGTGTTGGCCTCGTTGGCCACGGCTTCGAGGGTGAGGCCCGCCATGCCGCGCTCGCGCAGCACGGTGCGAGCGGCGACGAGGATCGCCCTGGCGGTGGGGTGGAGCTCTTCGAGCGGGTCTCTGGCGACGTCTTCCGGCACGATGACTCCTTGCCCGGACGGGGCGAGTGTCCTGTTGACAAAGCTGGAGCCCATCGTATGGTGGCGGAACTGCGATGCAAAGCGCGGCCGGCAGCGGCCGGGAGGAGCTCGTCTGGACTCAGCAGACTCGCCTCCGGAGGCGGGGGCACTCAGGCACTGAATCGCCGGCCGCAGCCCCGGCACTCGGAGGCGGTCCTTCACTCATCGAGCCTCGGTGGCAGTTGCCGGCATGGTCAAGGCGTATCCGTGGGTGTTCAGATGGCAGAGGAACTGACATTCGTCGGAAGGAGCAGCGGCCTCGTCCGAGGCCTGTCGCTCTCTGATGCTTCTCGAATCGGCGGGGGGATCGCATGAGGATCACCAGCACCAGACGCAGGACATGGTCGACTACGCTGGCGTGCGCGCTGGCGACCGTCTGTCTCGCCGCGGCGCTCGGCGCGAGCGCGGCGCTCGGCCAGGACGAGACGGCGACGCCCGTCGCCGAAGGCAAGGCCGTCGTCAAGATCGGCTGGATGGAAGACATCGACAGCCTGAACCCGCTCATCGGCTGGACCGAGAACGTCTACGAGGTCTACGTCAACGAGTACCTGCTGATGGTCGGCCGCGACTGGAACACCTTGAAGCCCACCGACACCGGCATCGCCAAGAGCTGGGAGGTCTCGGACGACGGGCTCGTCTGGACGTTCCACATGAACGAGGGCCTGACCTGGCACGACGGCGAGGAGGTCACGGCCGACGATGCCGCCTTCACCTACAACTTCATCATCGAGAACCAGATCGCCAACTTCATCACCTTCCTCAGCGGCGTCGATCGCGCGGAGGTGGTCGACAAGTACACCTACAGGGTCGTGTGCAAGCGACCGGTCGCCAACATGCTCACCATATGGCTTGCGTGCCTGCCCGAGCACGTCTTCGGTGAGATGAGCGCCAAGGAGGCGACAGTCACGTTCGAGAACGACCCGCCGTGCATCGGGAACGGGCCGTGGCAGGTCGTCGAGTGGAAGCGGGATGACTACCTGCGCATGGCGGCCAACCCGGACTTCATCCTCGGCGCGCCCAAGGCGGACGAGCTCCTGTTCGTCGTCTACCAGAACGGCGACACGATGGTCCAGGACTTCCTGGCCGGCAACCTCGACGCCATCTACATGTTCCCTCCCGCCCAGTTCGACAAGGTCGCGAGCACCGAAGGCGTCGAGACCCGCGAGTACCTCTTCTGGAACTGGGACTACGTCGGGTTCAACTGCTACGAGGGCGAGTCCGGAGGGCACCCGGCTCTGCGTGACCCGCAGTTCCGCAGCGCCCTCGAGTACGCGATCGACCGCGAGAGGATCGTCGAGAGCGCTTACGGCGGTCGCGCGATACCCGGCTGGACGTTCCTGCCGCCCGGCGGCTGGAGCGACCCGGACTTCGCGTGGGCGCCCGACGAGAGCGAGGCCCGGAACCACGATCCGGACATGGCCAACCGGCTGCTCGACGACGCCGGGTACCCCGACACGAACGGCGACGGCGTGCGCGAGTACGAGGGCAAGCCGATCAAGCTGCGTCTGTGGGCCGAGTCGGGGTCGCCGGAAGCGGCGCGGGCCTGCAAGCAGATCACCGGCTGGTGGGAGGCCGTCGGCATCGATGTGGCCTTCACCGTCCAGGACCAGGGGGTCTACTTCGACAGCATCTGGGGGTACAAGGGCGACACGTTCTACCCCGACTTCGACGCCTACTACTGGCTCTGGGACGGGTACTTCGACCCCGGCCAGACGCTGACGTGCTTCTCGCCGGCGCAGGTCGAGGGCTGGAACGAGTTCTCGTGGGTCAACGAGGAGTATGGTCGCCTCGACGAGCTGCAGGCGAAGGAGATGGACGCCGACCAGCGCGCCCAGTACATCCACCAGATGCAGCAGGTCATGTACGGTGACGCCCCGTGCATCGTGACCGTCCATCCGTACAAGCTGCAGGCCTACCGCACATCGACCTGGGACGGATGGGAGCTGACCGGCAACGGGGGCAAGGACGGGCCGCAGTTCGCCTTCCGCAGCGCGTCCATGCCATGGGCCTACTCTGGCCTGACGCCCAAGACGGCCGAGGAGGAGGAGTCCAGCCTCGCGCCGTGGGTCGGCATCGCCGGCGCGATCGTCGTGGTCGTCGGCATCGCCGTTTGGCTCATCGTGAGGCGCCGGCGCGGCGGCCCGGCGCTGGAGGAGTGAGCCCCTGCAGGAGCCTGCCCAGGGGCCGTTCCCGTAGACCGTTCTTGAACTGAGGGCGCGCGACATCAGCGACGACGGGCTACCCAACGTGCAGAAGCAGGCGGCCCAGTTCATGATCCGGATGCCTCACGTTTCCGCCAACGTCCTACTGCGCCGCGTGGGTGGCTACGAGTACCCGGCGAACCTCAATGACGCGGGCCTGGCCCACATGTACGGCATGTTCTGCAGGCATCGACCGGTCGTCGCGGGCGTACATGGACGCTGCGATTGACGCGGCGAGCAGCGCCGTGAACGAGCTCACGGATCGCATGTAGGGGCACTCGGCGCGGACGAGGGCCCGTGTCTGACGAGGAGGCGGCGCGGGCGGAGTTCGCGCGTCTGGCGCGCAAACGCGACTCCGCGCCGCTCCCCATCGACGTCCTCGTCGAGCTCGAGCGCATCCTCACCGATGCTGGTCGCCGCCGCTCCCGCCCGCGCGCGCATCGGCAGTCTGGGCGCCACGGACAGGATGACTGCTCGTCTTGTCCACTCTCAGAGAGCCCGGGCTGGCAAGGCTTGTTCCGTGATCCGGCCTCGCCAAAAGGGGAGGACCTGCGAAGATTGCAGCCAGATGCGAGCCATGCGGGGGGAGGGTGGGCCGCAGGACCCGGCCGGAGCGGTGTGTGGAGATGCCGGCCGGTCAGCGGGGGTGCCTGCGGGCCGAAGAGGAGACCATGACCACGAGGGAGGGACCATGATCATCCGGTGCCAGAGAGTGTGGCGAGCGGCCCTGCTCGTCGCCGCTGCAGCGGCGACCTTGGTCGTGATGGGCGGCCTGTCCTCATCGTGGGCGGGCGCGACCAGCGCTTCACCGACCTCCGGAAAGGTGACGCTCAAGATCGGCTACATGGAGCCGCCCGACAGTATGAACCCATTCATCGGCTGGCAAGACATCGTCTACGAGTTCTATGCCCTCGAGTACCTGAAACTCGCGGGGCGCGACGTCGAGACGATGCAGTCGACACCCGGCCAGGGCGCATTAGAGAGCTGGGAGGTCTCGCCCGACGGCCTCACCTGGACCTGCCACCTCAACGAGGGCCTCACCTGGAGCGACGGTGAGCCGGTGACCGCCGAGGACGTCGCCTTCACCATCAACTACATCATCGAGAACGACATGTCAGCGTTCACGACGGCGACCAAGTACATCGAGAAGGCCGTCGTCGTCGACCCCTACACGGTGCAGATCATCTGCACGCAGCCCAAGGCGAACCTGCTGGGGGTGACGATGTACGTGTTGCCCGAACACATCTGGTCGAAGATCTCGCCGCGGGACGCCGCCAACAAGTTCGAGAACCCGCCGCCGGTCGTCGGCGCCGGTCCCTTCCGGGTCGTCGAGTGGAAGCGCAACGACTACGTGCGCCTGGCCGCCAACAAGGACTTCCACATCGGGTCCGTCGGGCCGGCGAAGATCGACGAGCTGCTCTTCGTGGAGTACCAGAGCGCCGACACGATGGTCCAGGACCTCAAGGCCGGCAACCTCGACGGCGTCTTCGGGGTTCCGCCCGCCCAGGTCAAGCCGCTCGAGAACACGCCCGGCGTCGCGGTCGCGAAGTACACCTGGTACAACTGGGACTACCTGGGCTTCAACTGCTATGCGGGCAAGTCGCGCGGCAACCCGGTGCTGCGCGACCGGCGTTTCCGCGCCGCCCTGGAGTACGCCATCGACCGCGAGCGCATCGTGGACATCGCTTTCGACGGCAACGCGATCCCCGGGTACACGTTCCTGCCGCCCGGCCAATACAAGGACCCCGACTACAGCTGGCAGCCGCCCGACGGGGTGCGGCGTGACTTCGACCTCGCCCAGGCCGGCCGGCTGCTCGATGAGGCCGGCTACGAGATGGGGCCGGACGGCATCCGCCTCGACGAACGCGGCAAGCCCATCGTGCTGCGCCTGTGGTCAGACAACAGTGTTCCGGAACACCAGACCGCCGCCAAGCTCATCGCCGGCTGGTTCCGCGAGGTCGGCGTGGGCATCAAGCTGTCGGTCCTGGACTCAGGCGTCTACTACGACGCCATCTGGAACTACGAGGGCGACACCTTCGTGCCCGACTTCGACATGTACCTCTGGTCCTGGGACGGCTACGTCGAAGCCGGCCAGAACTTCAGCTGCTTCACGACCTCCCAGATCGAGAACAACAACGAGTACGCTTGGTCGAACGAGGAGTTCGACCGCCTCGACGGGGTGCAGATGACGACACTCGACCCCGACCAGCGGGCCGAGGTCATCAAGCAGCAACAACAGGTGATGTACGAGGACTCCCCCTGCATCGTGTTCGTCCACTCTTACAAGCTGGAGGCCTACCGCACCGACAAGTGGACGGGCTGGCAGCGCGCCGGCTACGGTGCGGGCCCCGCCTTCTACGCCGGCGCCCCGCTCATCTACCAGAACCTGGAGCCCAGGACCGCAACCACGAGTGAGGGCGGCCTGAGCTCGACCTGGATCGTCGTCGTAGTCGTCGTCGCGATCACCGCTGCGGTGGTCGCGATACTCCTGGTGCTCCGCGGCAGGCGCCGCCGGGCAGAGGAGGTGTAGGCGGCTCACGGCCGCTCATCGTTGGGGAGCAGCGTGCAGAGTACGTAGTCACGTCACTCGCCGGGTCGCCATGTATGGACCGTTGCGCGCAACGAGCTCGCGCTCATCCTGGCTTCGGCTGAACGTGGGCTCCACTGACGGTGTGGGCTCTCTAGTAGCTCCTTGCAGAAGTCAGACTAACGTGCTATCCTTGCTGGGTAAGCTCTCCACCCGGTCAAGGAGGCCCCATGGCCTACACTTCCACAGCGATCCTTCTCAGCGCCGAGGAGAGAAGCGCGCTGGAGAAGAACGTCCGCGGCGCAAGGACCGAGCAGCGCCTCGCCTTCCGCAGCCGCATCATCCTCCTGGCCGCCGACGGCATGGGTACGTGCGCCATCGCCGCGCAGCTGCACACCTACCCCGCCACGGTCAGCAAGTGGCGCGTGCGCTTCTCTCGGCTGGGGCTCGAAGGCCTTGTCGATGCGCCTCGCAGCGGCGCTCCCGGCGTTTACACGGAGGAGACCGAGCGGCGCATCCTTGCGCAGCTCGACGAGGATGTCCCCCGAGGCGAGACGGTGTGGACCGCGCGGCTCCTCGCGAAGGCGCTCGGCGACGTCTCCGAGGACCACATCTGGCGGGTCTTTCGCCGGCACGGCATCCACCTGCAGCGGCGCCGCAGCTGGTGCGTGAGCACCGACCCCGAATTCGCCGCCAAGGCGGCCGACATCGTCGGCCTCTACCTCGCGCCCCCCGAGAACGCGCTCGTCATCAGCGTCGATGAGAAGCCCTCCATCCAGGCGCTGGAGCGCGCCCAGGGCTACCTGCACTTCAGCGACGGGCAGACCTTCCGGGGCTTCAGCGACCGCTACAAGCGGCACGGCACGACGACCCTCTTCGCCGCCCTGGAGGTGGCCACCGGCCTTGTGACCACCGGCCACTACAAGCGCCGCCGCCGCATCGAGTTCCTCGACTTCATGAACAAGGTCGTGCGCCAGTACCCAGAGGACCAGGAGATCCACGTGATCCTCGACAACCTCAGCACGCACTCCAAGAAGGGCGGCACCTGGCTGGCCCGTCACCCCAACGTGCACTTCCACTTCACGCCCACGAACGCCAGCTGGCTGAACCAGATCGAGGTCTGGTTCAGCATTCTCACGGTGAGGGTCCTGCGCAACGCCAGCTTCACCTCGACGAAGGAGCTGCGGGGCGCCATCAACTGCTTCACCGAAGCCTACTGCGAGGACTGCAGCCCGTTCGCCTGGACGAAGGAGAAGGTCCACCAGGTGACCCTCAAACGATGTTATGCGGATTTATGCAACTAGGTACTAGCAGACTGAAGCCGTGTCGCTGGAGGTCGACGATTGCTCCGCCACAGACAATCTGGTGATGGTCAGTGCCGCGACCGAGGCGAGCAGCCTTGCCAACCCACCTATCGTTGCGGGAGGCGCCTCACGTACGCTCCCTGACAGTACCAGGTGTCCTTCGCCACAAGGTGCTTGGCAGACGAGTGCGTGTGAATGCTGCTGTTCAGGACGACCGGGTGGCACGTCGAGGCAACTCGCCCTGTTCCCCGCGTTGGCGGAGTCATCACTCCAACTAGCGGTTGCGACAGTGTAGTCAAGCGCTTCACATGCAGCCGCAGCCGTCGCCCGAAGAACCTCTGAACTTGTCGAAGCATTGCAGACAGCGCCGAGCGTTGCAGTCATCCGTTCGAGTGCAACGTCGAAACGCTCTGCCTCCACACTGCTACGTCGCACTGCACCAACTGCCCTGGCATTCTGTAGCCCGACGGAAGCAGCAGAGGCAAGTGCGCGTACGACGCGCAGTTCCTGACGCGAGAATCGCCGCTCTCGCTTGCGGTCGATCAGCTCCAACAGCCCAATCGAGCCACCGCTGTTGGCGAGTGGCGCCATTAGGAGACACCTGATGTCCCAGCGGCGCATTGATGCAATCTCAGCGGCGTCCGCGGCCGGGTCGCTCATGTTGACGACAGCGTTTTCTTGGTTGAGGAGCACTCTGCCCGTCAGAGGGAACTCGCGTATGTTGTAGGAGGGAACGTCGGGCAACCGATATCCCGAGCTGTCGAACTCGGCAAGACAGCGAACGACGCGAGTCTCCCGGTCGAACTCGGAGATCAGGCAGGCCTGGCAATCGAGCAGTCCAGTGCCTTGGCGCGCAATCTCCCCAAGCAGTTCGGATAGGTCGAGCTGGCTAGCCAGTCTGACCGTCATGTCGACAAGCGTTTCCAGCTCGCGTTCACGTGCAAGCCTCGCGTCGGGATGTCGCGCAGCGTTTCCGCTGCCGAGGAGCTCCTCGACGTCCTCCGTTCGGAAGCGTCGGTGACCACCTGCTGTGCGCACGCACGGCAAGATGCCCGATCCCGACCATCGCCGGATCGTGTGCGGAGCGACTCCGAGTCGACGAGCCGCCGCTTGTGTGCCGAGATACATGTCAGTAGTAGATATCGAGGATCCGTCCAGCTGTCAACTTTGTTCGCTCTCGCGAAGCGCGCAGAATCAGTATTGTCGACTGATTCGAGCTCGTGAACTCTCACAAGACGACCTAGGATACTCGCAATGGTGCTCGTCCCGAGCACCGAGAGGTCTTGCGGACCGGGTGTCTCTTGAATCTGCTCTCCTCGGGGAGACGCATACATGCGATGAGTGGGCGCAGGCAACGCCAAGTGGGTCTTCTCGGACGATGCTCCCCGCGCCCCGAGAGACCGCATCTGAAGACCGGTCGCAAGATGCCAGTCGAGGATCTCAAGGGAGGTTTGGCTGTGAGCAAGCCCCGGCTCGCTCTGTTGTCTCGCGAGGACAGGATCCTTCTACACGAGGGCGTGATGGAGGTCCTTGAGGAGGTTGGAATCGCTTTCAACTCCCCCAAGGCCCTCGATGTCTTGGCGGCTGCGGACGTGCCCGTGGATCGCGACAGGCTTTCTGCCCGTATTCCGCGCGAGCTCGTTGAGGCGAGTCTAGCGATGGTGCCGCAACAGGTCCTGCTTGCCGGCCGCAAGCCGGAGCATGACATCCGGTTGGGCGAGGCGGCGATGCCGGCCTTCATAGCCGATGGGTCAGCCACGTATGTCCTTGACGACACCAGCGGGAGACTGCGTGAGGGGACGCTCGCGGACTTGCGACGCTTCTACCGGCTCCTGGACGCACTACCGGAGGTTGACGCGACCTGGAGCACCGTGTCGCCTCGTGATCTCGACCCGAGGACATCGCTTCTCGAGATCGTCAAGGCCGCCCTCTCTGATTCCACGAAGCATACGCAGGACGGGGTCAGACGACCGGAGCTCGTCTCTCCTCTCATAGACATACTGGAGGCGGTATCCGGAGCTCCACTCGCGGAGCGTCCTCTCTTCTCGGCGATCGACTGCACCGTTGCGCCGCTGCAGCACGACCCTCGAATGACGGACGCTTGTCTGGACCTGGTGGCCCACAAGGTGCCGATCGTCGTCATGCCGATGCCCCTGAGCGGCACAACGGCCCCCATGAGCTTCTCCGGTACTTGCATGATCCACCTGGCCGAGCTTCTTTCGGCCGTGGTCCTCTTCCAGTTGAGGTCGCCGGGGTGCCCTGTCGTGGCCTCGACTGCGGCTACCGTGGCGGACATGCGCACTGGGAGCTACCTGTGCGCAGGGCCGGAGAAGGCACTGCTCAACCTGGCCCTGACCGAGATGTGCAAGCACTACCGGCTGCCCACCGAAGCAGACGGGGTCGGCTCTGATGCCACGACAGCCGACTTCCAGGCGGGAGCCGAAGGCATGGCGACAGGCCTCTTTTCAGCGCTGGCCGGAGCCGACGCCATCATAGCCTTCGGGTGCCTGGGCGGAGCCGAGGTCACGAGTCTGGCCAAGGTGATGCTCGACTGCGACACCGTGCGGACGATCGAGAAGACGCTTCAAGAGACCAGCGTTCATGTTGACTCGACCGTTCTCGACGACATTCGGGACGTTGGCATTGGCGGCCACTACCTCGGATGCAAGAGCACTCGCCGCTTGGTGCGTGATGGGGGATCCTTCCAGTCACGTCTGTTCCGCCGCGGATCGCCGGGGACGAGCGTCCCTCCCAGCATCGTTCTCGAAGCCGCAGAGCGTGCTGAGCAGCTCATCGCCGCGCACCAGCCTGAACCCCTGGACGACGATGTCACCACATACATTGACGGGATCATCAGGGACTTCTCGCTGCTGGATGCGGGCTGAGACAAGAAGGATCCCCGGGAGGAAAGAGGCAGGATGTCGACCACGACCAAGGACCGAGCGGCCGCCAGCCTGCGGTACGCGAGCGCACGCGCGGTTCAGGACGCTCTCCCCGTGCCCTTCTGGCTCGACAGCCCCGCTGCACCCGAGCCCCACGCGCCACTTGAGGGAGACCAGGAGTGCGAGCTCGCCGTGGTCGGTGGCGGCTACACGGGGCTGTGGGCGGCCCTGCTCGCCAAGGAGCGCGATCCCTCCACTGATGTGCTGCTTGTCGAAGCCGACCGCATCGGGTGGCAAGCGTCCGGTCGCAACGGCGGGTTCTGCCTGCCGAGCCTCACTCATGGGGTCTCGCACGGCCTCCAGCTCTTCCCCAACGAGATCGACAAGCTCGAGCAGCTGGGCATGGTCAACCTCGACGAGATCGAGCGAGCGGTGGTCGGGTACGGGATCGACTGCGGGTGGGAGCGCACCGGCGACATGGAAGTGGCCACCGAGCCGTGGCATGTCGCCAGTCTGGAAGAGGCTCGCGCGAACCTGGCACGCGCGGGGCAGCGGGTCGCGTGGCTCGATCGCGAGGCCGTGCGTGCGGAGATAGCCTCGCCGACCTACCTCGCTGGGTTGTGGCTCAAGGACGTGGTCATGGTCGACCCGGCGCGCCTCGCGTGGGGCCTTGCCCGAGCCTGCGAGCAGGTGGGCGTGCGCATCCACGAGCACGCGCCGGCCAGCGACCTGCGGCGCGCCGGGTCGGCTGTCGCCTTCACCACGCCCGGCGGCACGGTGCGCGCTCGGCGTGTGGTGCTGGCGACCAACGCGTTCCCGCCGCTGCTGCGCCGCCTGAAGCTGCGCACTGTGCCGATCTACGATTACGCGCTCGTCACCGAGCCGTTGTCGAGAGAGCAGCGCGAGGCCATAGGCTGGAGACAGCGGCAGGGAGTCTCGGACGGCGCAAGGAACCAGTTCCACTACTACCGCCTCACCCAAGACGAGCGCATCCTGTGGGGCGGCTACGACGCGATCTACCACTACGGCAGCCGCATCCGGCCGCAGTTCGAGCAGCGACCGACGACGTTCAACACGCTGGCCGAGCACTTCTTCGTCACGTTTCCGCAGCTCGAGGGTCTGCGCTTCACCCATGCCTGGGGTGGCGTGATCGACACCTGCACCAGGCTCTGCCCGTTCTTCGGCAGCGCGATGGGAGGCCGTGTGGCGTATGCGCTCGGCTACACCGGCAACGGCGTCGCGTCGTCCCGCTTCGGGGCACAGGTGGCTCTGGAACTGCTGGGCCCAGGACGCTCGCCGCTTTCCGAGCTCGCCTTCGTGCGCACCAAGCCGATCCCCTGGCCGCCCGAGCCCGTACGCTTCGGTGTCATCGAGCTCTCGCGGCGGTCTTTCGCCCACGCCGATAGCCACGATGGCCGCAGGAACCTCTGGCTGCGCTTTCTCGATCGCATCGGTGTCGGCTTCGGCGCGTAGGGGATGGAGGCGAAGTCGAGGCCCGACGCACACGTGGCTTGGTGAGCACTGAGAGAAGGAACTGATCCTGATGGCAGGACTGCGCGTGAGCTTCCTCAGCGAGGCGGAGCGCGATGCGCTGCACGAGCAGACGCTGACCGTAGGACGAACAGGTACATAGCAGGCGGACTGGAGGCGTTTTGACGACCATCGAGGTCCTCACAGCCGAGCAGCGAGCGCAGGTGCACGAGCGTACTCTGCACGTGCTCGAGCACACAGGGATGCGCGTCGACAGCGACGAGGGGCGACGCATCCTGAGGGATGCCGGCGCCCTCGTCGACGAGGCGACGCACATCGTCCGATTCCCGTCCGCCCTGGTCGAGGAATCGCTGAAGCTGGCCCCGAAGCGCTTCTCGCTGGGTGGTCGTCGGCCTGGGTGGAGCTTCCCGCTCAACGCCGGCGAGTCGACGCTCTGCCCCGACGGCGCGACGCTGATGCTGGACCGGCAGACCGGCGAGCGCCGCCGAAGCACGCACGACGACTGGCTCGAGGGCACGCGGCTCTGCGACGCCCTCGAGGAGATCGGCGTGTGGTGGAGCCCGGTGGACAGCAAGGTGCTGGGCGATACGCCCGCCGATTGGGTGAGCGCCATGACGGAGGTGTTGCGCAACTTCTCACGGCACGTGAATGATTCGTTCGAGGACGCGGCGCTCGCGCCGTGGACCCTCGAGGTGCTGGAGATCGTCTTCGGCGGCCGCCGTGAGATCCGTCGCCTTCATCCCTACTCGTTCCTGATCTGCCCGGTCTCGCCGCTCGTGCTCGAGAGCTGGCAGGTCGACGCGTGGCTGGCCCTGCGCGGCTACGACATCCCGGTGGCCGTCATGCCGATGCCGATCATGGGCGCCACGGCGCCCGGCAGCCTGCTCGCCACGGTGCTGGTGGGCAACTGCGAGACGCTCGGCACGCTCTGCCTGGTCGAGGCCGCCGAGCCCGGCGTGCCGTTCATCCACGCGCCGACGCTGGCCACGATGGACCCGCGCAGCGGCCGGGTGGCCTGCGGTGCGCCGCACGCCGCCCTGAACGCCGCCGGTGTCGAGATGGCCCGCTTCTACGGCTTGCCGGCGATGGGCAGTGGGCCAAGCAGCGACGCTTATGCGCCGGGCATCCAGGCCGCCTACGAGAAGGCGATCGGGACGGCCTTCGGCTGTCTCGCCTGGCCCGACATCCTGGTCGGCCCCGGCTCACTGGCCGAATCCACCGTCTTCAGCTTCGAACAGACACTCATCGACGTGGAGATCTGGCGCCTCTTCCGCAAGACGCACGAGGGTGTCGCTGTGCAGGAGGATCGCTGGCTCAGCGACGCGCTCGAGCGCGTCGGCCCGGGCGGGCAGTTCCTCGGCGAAGCGTCGACGCGGCGCAACGTGCACGGCGGTGAGTGGCTGCTGCCGCAGCTCGGCGTGCACGACTCCCACGGCGCCTGGACCGCCGCCGGATCACCCGACATCATGGCGGAAGCGCACGCCCAGGTGGACGACATCCTCGCCCGCCACGAGCCGCCCGCCTTCGGCGAAGACGTGGAACGCGCGCTCGAGGAGCTGCGCACCAGAGCCAGGGATGCCGCCACGTGAAGCATGTACGAGCCGCGCCCCTTGACGGCGGTCGCGGTGCACGACGGCCCTCGCTGGCGAAAGGCGGCAGCGCCGCGCTGCTGAGAATGGGAACCCGATCGACAAGGAGTCGACCACGATGACCCGGCCACTGATACACCTCTTGTCCGATGAAAAGCGCACCCTGCTGCACGAGCAGACGCTCACCGTGCTGGAAGAGGTGGGCGTCGCCTACAACACGCCACAAGCCATGGATCTGCTCGAGGGGACGGGCGCGATCCTCGATCGCGACCGTCTCACGGCGCGACTGCCACGCGAACTCGTCGCACGCTGTCTGGAGACCGTGCCGCGCAAGGTGCTGCTCGCGGCACGCGACTCGGCCAACGACGTGTGGCTGGGTGACGGCAGTCTGACGTTCACGAGCGACGGTACCGCCACGTATGTGGTCGACGACGCGACCGGCGAGCGCCACGAGGGCAGCGCCGACGACCTGCGCACCCTCATGCGGTTGTTCGACGCCCTGCCCAACGTCGACTACGTCTGGCCGTCGATCTCAGCCCGCGACCTCGATCCGCTGACGGCCAACCTCGAGATCGAGGCGATCTCATTCCGCTCGTGCGCCATGCACGTGCAGGACGAGGTGCGCGGGCCCCAGTACGTGGCGCCGCTGCTCGAGATGATCGCCGCCGTGGCCGGCGCGCCGGTCGCCGAGCGACCGGTCTTCTCGACCATCAACTGTACGATCGCCCCTCTGGGCCACGACGGCGCCATGACAGAAGCGAGCATCGCCCTGGCGCGCGCCGGTGTGCCGATCGCGATCATGCCGATGCCGCTGATGGGCACGACGGCGCCGATCACGGTGGCCGGGGTCACCGTCATGTGCATGGCCGAGCTGCTCTCGGCGGTCGTCCTCTTCCAGCTCGCGGCGCCAGGCTGCCCGCTGATCGCCTCGCCGGAGCCGGACTCCGCCGACCTGCGCAGCGGGCTCTACGTGTGCGCCTCGCCCGAGGGCAGAGCCGCGACACTGGCCTGCATCGAGATGTCGAAGCAGCACTACGGCCTGCCCACCCAGGGCGGAGGTTTCGACGGTGACGCCAAGGCCCCCGACTACCAGAGCGGCATCGAGGGAGGCGACGTCTTCCTCGATGTGCTGGTGGGCGCCGACTCGAGTGTCGGAGTGGGCTGCTTCGACGGCGCGCAGGCCATCAGCCTGGCCACGGCCGTCCTGCACAACGACGCTGCCGGCCTGGTCAAGGAGGAACTGCGGCGGGTGTCGCTGTCGTTGGACGCAGACAGCTGCCTCATCGACGACATCCGCGCGGTGGGGCCTGGCGGGCACTTCCTGGGGCAGCGCAGCACGCGCCGGCACGCGCGCGACGTCTGGCAGCCGAGCGTCATGCGCCGCGGCACGTTCGACGCGTCTCAGGGCCGCACGCTGGTCCAGGACGCGCTCGAGCGGGCGCATGAGCTCCTGGCGACACATGAGGTGAAGCCGCTGCCCGACGACGTCGATCGTCACCTCGACGAGGTGATCGCCGACTACCGGCGACTGACGGTCGACGAGGCGTAGGCCGAGGTGTTCGTGCCCGAGATCGCCAGCCGGCTCTCGCGGCCCGCTCCTGCCGCCCGAGACCATCGTCACTCTCGACGCGATCGCCGCCAGGGCGAGAGCGGACAGACCGGCCGACTAGGGCGTCAATCTCCATGGGAGGACCAATGAACACCGCAGCACCTGGTAGCGCCGCCACACCACGCGACGTCGATTCCGCCTGGCCGCAGCGCGCCCTCGAAGACATCTCCCCCACGCCGTTCTGGCTCGACTCGCCGGCAGCCCCGGCGGCCCAGCCGCCGCTCACCGGCTCGGTCTCCTGCGACTTGGCAGTCGTCGGCGGCGGCTTCACCGGCCTCTGGACAGCGCTGCTGGCCAAGGAACGCGACCCTTCGCTCGACGTCGTCGTCGTCGAGGCCGGTCGCGTCGGCTGGCAAGCCTCGGGCCGCAACGGCGGCTTCTGCATGGCCTCGCTCACGCACGGGCTCGACAACAACCTCTCGCGCTGGCCGAACGACCTCGAGCGCCTCACGCAGGCCGGCATCACGGAGCTCGCCCAGATGCGGGCCGACGTCGAGCGTCACGGCATCGTCTGCGACTGGCGCGACTGCGGTGAGTTGCACATCGCCACCGAGCCCTGGCAGGTCGAGAACCTCAAGGAAGAGATCGAGCTGGCCGCACGCGCCGGCGCGAACTACGAGTACCTCGACGGTGAGGCCGTTCGTGCCGAGGTCGACTCCCCCAGCTTCCTGGCCGGCGTCTGCAACCGCGACGTAGCGATGCTCGACCCGGCGCGCCTGGCCTGGGGCCTGGCGCGCGCCTGCCGCGAAAAGGGCGTGCGCATCCACGAGGGCACGCCGGCGACTGCGTTGCGTCGCGCCGGCTCCGGCGTCGTACTCGACACCCCGGCCGGCGAGATGCGGGCCCGTCAGGTGATGCTGGCCAGCAACGCCTTCCCGGCGCTGCTCAAACGCCTGCGGCCCTACACGATCCCCATCTACGACTACGCGCTCATGACCGGGCCGCTCAGCGCCGAGCAGCTCGCCTCCGTGGGCTGGAAGAACCGCCAGGGCCTCGGCGACGGCGGCCACTTCTTCCACTACTTCCGCATCAGCGAAGACGACCGTATCCTCTGGGGCGGCTGGGACGCCGTCTACCACTGGCGCAACGGTATCCGGCCTGAGTTCGACCAGCGGCGCGGGGCCTTCGAGTTGCTCAGCCGGCACTTCTTCGCCACGTTCCCGCAGCTCCAGGGCCTGCGCTTCACACACGGCTGGGGCGGGGTGATCGACGTCTGTTCGCGCGTCAGCCCATTCTTCGGCACCGCCCTGGGCGGGCGAGTCGCCTATGCGCTGGGGTTCACCGGGGGGGGTGTTGGGCCGGCGCATTTCGGCGCCAACGTCTGCCTCGACCTGCTGGCCGGCGAGCAGACCGAGCGCACGGCGCTGCCGATCGTGGGCAGCAAGCCGGTCCCCTGGCCACCCGAACCGCTGCGTGCCGGCGTCATCGCGATGACGCAGCGCTCGATGCACAAGGCGCAGGACAACGGCGGCGAGCCGGACATGTGGCTGCGCACGCTCAAGAAGGTCAAGCTCGGCTTCGACAGCTAGGAGGCGGCTATTCGTCGTCGTTCACGCCGGGCACCCAAGCCGGCATTCCTGTTGACAATCCGCGCGCCCAACGCATGGTAGCGGTGACAGCGAGCCAGGGTCGGCGGCGATTCACGGCCGGAGGAGAGCATTCATGGGTAACAGTACAAAGCTGATGACAAGGATGGGTGACGGAACGGCCGTCGAGATGACGCGCGACGAACTGCGCGCCGACATCGAGGACGGCGTCGCCGCGGCGGTCAAGCGCGCCAAGGTCCCGCCGCTCGACGACGACGAGGCCACGCATCTGCTCGACATCTTCGCCTCGCAGGAGCGCATGACCGGGGTCAGGCCCGGCGACGAGGTCGTGCACTCATGTGACGGCTCCAATGGCCTGCGCCCTTCGAGGCTCGACAGCCTGACCGATGCCGAGGAGGGGGGCAGCGACCTCTGCGAACTGCAGCAGCAGGACTACTCCTACAAGGCCGTCAAGACGGTCGTCCCCAGCGAGCAGCGCCTCATGCAGGAGGCGCAGTACCGCCTCACGATCCCCGTGCAGTACGGTGCCCAGGCCGACCTGGGACGCTACTCGAAGCCCGACGGGCCGTGCCCCAACTGGTCGCAGCTCCTGCCCGAAGGCCGCATCGACGAGGCCCGTGCAGCGCAGGAGGAGGCGGCGGCCGAGTCCGAAGAGGACATGGTCCGCATCGGCGAGGCGATGTGGGAGGCCGGCGCCGACGGCATCAACTTCGACACCTCCGGCGCCGCCGGCGACGCCGACTTCCTCGCCGTGCTCAAGGCGGTGCGCCGACTGCGTGACGCCTGCCCCGACATGAGCATCGAGCTCGGCATGGCCTCCGAGTTCGTGCTCGGCATGCACGGCGAGCTCGAGTGGGAGGGCGTCAGGCTGGCCGGCCTGTGGCCGGTGGACCAGCTTCGTCTCGCCCGGCAGGCCGGTGCGACGATCTTCGGCCCGGCGGTCAACATCAACACCGGCCGCACCGTGGCCTGGAACGTCGCCCGCGCCCTCGCCATCATCAAGCCCTGCATGGACGTGGCCGAGATCCCCGTGCACCCCAACGCCGGCATGGGGGTCTGCGGCGTGCCGATGCACCCCTATCCCCCGATCGACGCCGTCTCGAGGGTCTCACGCGCCTTCATCGAGATCCTGCGCGTCGACGGTTTGTAGCTGGGCTCCGGCGACAGCCTGGGCGCGCACACGGCGCATCAGCTTGCCTCGGGAATGAACGGGATGCGCACCGCCGGAGATCTGGTGATGCGTTTGCAGATGACCCGTGGCATGCGGCTCAGGGAAGCGAAGGCGTACGTCGCCGACAGGCTCGGCGCCTCGGTGCGCGACCTCTCCGACGGCGTCGTCATGCAGGACGTGCGCAGCGAGTTCGGCATCGGCCGCCTCACCGAGCTCGAGAACGAGTGCGTCGGCGAGGCCACGGCGATGGAGGCGAAGTTCAACATCGCCGAGCTGCTCGACCTGCCGATCAACTGCGTCAATCGGTTCCGCGATCGGGTGCCTTCGCTTGCGGGTGAGCGGGGGACGAAGGAGGGAGCGTCATGATCCCGAAGGCGAGTGGCGGTGCAGGCGTCGGCGCGGGCGATCGCGGCGACACTGGGAGCGGCCGTAGGGTTGAGCCGGGCGGCGCAGCGGCAGGCCGCTTCAGCGGCCTGCCGCTGCGCATCCTGTCGGACGGCGACCTCGACGCGATCCACGCCGAGACGCTCAAGGTGCTCGAGCAGACCGGCGTCTTCGTCGAGGACGATGAGGCGCGCGACATCTTCGCCGACGGCGGCGCGAGCGTCGATCGTGAGACCGGGATGGTGCGCCTCCCCGGCGAGGTCGTCGAGGCGGCGATCACCGCCTGTCCGCCCGACGACGGCGGACCGGTGACGTTCAGCAACTTCGACGAGGGCGTCATGTACGTCGATCCGCGCAGCGGCGAGCGCCGCGAACCGCGTAAGGCCGACGCCGCCGACGCCGCCCTTCTTGTCGACGCCCTGGCCAACATCGACAGTTACGCCGCCGCCGTCCGGCCGACCGACGTGCCGGTCGCCACGGCCGCCGTACACGGCTGCGAGGCCGCACTGCTCAACACGAGCAAGCAGGTCGGCTCCGAAGCGACGACCGGCTGGGAGGTGCACGCCTGCGCCGAACTCGGCGCCTGCCTGACCGGCGGCCTCGACGAGCTGCGCGAGAACCCGATCGTCGGCTTCGGCCCCTGCCCGGTGAGCCCGCTCAAGCTGCCCCGCGACGCCTGCGAAGTGATCATCGAAAGCGCCCGCCTGGGGCTGCCCGACTGCATCCTCTCGATGGCCATGGCCGGCGGCTCAGCACCGGTCACCCTTGCCGGCACGCTGGTGATGAACAACGCCGAGGTGCTGGCGGGGATCGCACTGGCGCAGCTCACCACGCGCGGCACGCCCGTGACCTACGGCAGCTCGACTACTTCGATGGACCTGCGCTTCGCGGCGGCGTCGGTGGGCTCACCTGAGTTGGCTCTCATCGGCGCCGCCGTGGCCCAGATGGCGAAGCAATACCGCCTGCCGAGCTGCATCGCCGGTGCGTAGGGCGACTCCAAGCTCGGCGACGCCCAGCTGGGTCACGAGAAGACGCTCACCGCTCTCGCGGCGGCGCTGGCAGGGGCCAGCGACGTCTACGGAGCGGGGATGACCGAGTCGGGCGTCACCTTCGATCCTGCGGTGCTCGTCATGGACGACGAGTGGATCGCCATGATCCGCCACTTCCTGGGCGGCATCCGCGTCGACGCCGAGACGCTGGGCGGCGCCGACATCCGCGCCGTCGGCGCCTTCGGCGACTTTCTCAGCCTGCCGAGCACCTACGCGCACATGCGCGAGCAATCTCAGCCACGGATCATGGACCGCCGCGTGCGCGAGGAGTGGGCCGCGGACGGCGCAACGGACATGTACGAACGTGCGCGCCGGCGGGCCTGCAAGATCCTCGAGAGCCACGAGCGCGAACCGCTTCCCGAGGATGTCAAACAGCGGATGCGCGCGGTGGTGGAGCGGATCGACAAGGAGCGCGGCTCGTGACGGCGGCACCAGCACGTGGATGAAGACGGAACCGACAAGGAGCTGACGAGATGAGCCGGCCACAGCTGCACCTTCTCTCCGAAGAGGAACGCGCCGTCCTGCACGAGCAGACGCTCACCGTGCTGGAGGAGGTGGGCGTCGCGTTCAACACGCCGATGGCTATGGATGTCCTCGAAGGCACGGAGGCCATCCTCGACCGCGAGCGCCTTACGGCGCGGCTGCCGCGCGAGCTCGTCACGCGCTGTCTGGAGACCGTGCCGCGCAAGCTGCTGCTCGCCGCCCGCGACCCCGAGAACGATGTGTGGCTGGGTGACGGCAGCGTGAGCTTCACGAGCGACGGCACGGCGACGTACGTCGTCGACGACGAGACCGGCGAACGCCACGAGGGGAGTGCCGACTACCTGCGTACCATCATGCGGCTGTTCGACGCCCTGCCCGACTGCGACTACGTGTGGCCGACGATCTCGGCCCGCGACCTCGACCCGCTGACCGCCAACCTCGAGATCGAGGCGATCTCCTTCCGCTCGTGCGCCAAGCACGTGCAGGATGAGGTGCGCGGGCCCGAGTACGTGGCGCCGCTGATCGAGATCATGAGCGCCGTGGCCGGCGCGCCGCCGGCCGAGCGGCCGATTTTCTCGACGATCAACTGCACGGTCGCGCCGCTCGCCCACGACGGAGCCATGACGGAGGCGAGCATCGCCTTGGCGCGTGCCGGCGTGCCGATCGCCATCATGCCGATGCCGCTGATGGGCACGACGGCGCCGATCACGGTGGCCGGGGTCACCGTCATCTGCATGGCCGAGCTGCTCTCGGCGGTCGTGCTCTTCCAGCTCGCGGCGCCCGGCTGCCCGCTGATCGCCTCGCCGGAGCCGGCGTCCGCCGACCTGCGCAGCGGGCTCTACGTGTGCGGGTCGCCTGAGGGCGGAGCCGCCACGCTGGCCTGCATCGAGATGTCCAAGCAGGTCTATGGCCTGCCCACGCAGGGCGGAGGCCTGGGCGGCGACGCCAAGGCTCCGGACTTCCAGGACGGCGTCGAAGGAGGAGGCGTCCTCGACCTGCTGGTGGGCGCCGACTCGCTCGTCGGCCTCGGCTGCTTCGACGGCGCCCAGGCCACCAGCCTGGCCACGATCGTCCTGCACAACGACGCCGCCGGCATGGTGAAGCGGGAGATGCAGGGGGCGCAGTTCGACGCGGCCAGCTGCCTTCTCGACGACATCCGTGCGGTGGGCCCAGGTGGACACTACATGGGCCGGCGCAGCACGCGGGAGCAAGCACGCGGCGTCTGGCAGCCGGGCATCATGCGCCGCGGCACGTACGAGGCGTCGCGCGGCCGCACGCTGATCCAGGACGCGCTCGAACGGGCGCGCGAGCTTCTGGCGACCCATCAGGTGCAGCCGCTGCCCGACGACGTCGAGCGTCACATCGACGAGGTGATCGCCGACTATCGGCGACTGACGGTTGACAAGGCGTAGGCCAACGGCGCGGCGACCTCTTCGACACGACGCCGTGAAGCCGGGCCTCGATTGGATCCTCGCGGACGTCGAGGCACAGCGGCCCGGAACCTGAGCCGGCATCCCTCGGGCGGCAGCGCCTCGAAGGTCACGGGCTATCGGCGTCGTCCTGCGTGCCGAGCCGACCATACGTCCGTCTTCAAGCGCCGGACGAGCGCCTCGGCGCTGCGCTGGTGCGACGCGCTGGGGTAGCATGAGTGCGCCGACGAGGCGCGACTTGGCCACTCAGCCGAAGGGGACGACCTGATGGGACACCAGACCACACCCGGCGCCGGACCGAGCGCGGCCCTCGCCGGGAACCTCACCGCCGCGCAGATGGACCTCGTCATCCGCCATCTCCCGGTCCAGGTCTCGGTCGTCGACGAGGAGGGCACGCTCGTCTACTGGCACGGTGACCTGTTCGCCGACTGCGAACTGCGCCACGTCGGCGTGCACGTCGACGAGTCGCACAACGAGCACTCGCGCCAGACGATCGCGCGCATGGAGGCCGCCTTCCGCGACGGCAGCCGCGACGAGGCCGTCTTCAGGCGCATCGAAGAGGGCCGACTGATCCTCGTGCGTTACGCGCCGCTGCGCGACGCCGCCGGCGCCTACCGCGGCATGATGGAGACGATGCAGGACATCACCGACATCGTCGGCCTGGAGGGCGCTCAGCTGACGCTTGATTGGGACTGAGCGCCGCGCGCCGGCTTCAGCCCGCCAGTCGCTCGGCGTCGCTGTCGGCCTCGGCGAGGATGCGCGCGAGCTCGGCGAGGACGTCTGCGGGCAGCGGCTCGGGCTCGTGCTCGCGCTCCAGGCGCGCGAACTCCGCCCGCGCCGCCGCCTCGGCGGATCCATAGCCCGCCCCCCGGTGCCTCATCGGCAGCGGGAACCCGCGCACGTGGTCGCGCGTGTGCTGATGGGCGAGGTAGTGGCCGCGCGGCCCCACGTCAGCGATCACGTCGAGCGCGAGATCGGCGTCGGCCGGGAGCTCGGCGAGTGTGCGCCTGGCGGTCAGCGCAAGCTCATGCTGCAGGATGATGAAGGGCGGATCGAGCACCGAGTAGCCGTTGAGCAGACCGCCGAGGTCGCCGCTGATCTCAGCCTCCGTGCCCGAGAGCAGGGTGGCGCCGATGCCGGCCCGCGAGCCGAAATCCCAGCCGATGTGCGCCTCGTCGCCGGTCACCGAGGGACCGCAGAGCTGCGGCACTCCCCAGGCGTGACCAAGCCGCGTGATGAGGCGCTCGGCCGGCGCCTCGATGTCGCCGATGTAGCCGCCGCTGCGCGGGTCCATCGCCGAGACGATGCTGCTGTGGATGACCGGGGTCCCTGGGAAGGCGAGCTGCATGAGCACCATGGCGCTCACGACCTCGGCTTCTCCCTGGACGATCGCTCCGGCCAGTGAAGCCGGCGCCGTCGAGCCCATGGTCGGCATGGGCATGAAGCTCACGGGGATGCCGGCGGCGGCGTAGACGAGCGCCGCCTCGATCCCCACCTGGTCCTGCGACAAGGGGCTGATGGTACAGATGTTGCCGCAGATGGGCGGCCGCGCGCGCCGCGCCGCCTCGGAGCCGGCGACCACGGTCGCCATCTCCACGATCCGCTCAGCGAGGCGCGGGTGCACCGTCGTGGCCCCGCGAACGTGCTTGAGCGTGTTGGTGAGCCCGGCGTGGCACTCGTGCAGCGGCGCCGTACGGGCGTGGTCCTGGGCGCTCACCGGCGGCCAGAAGAACGAGATCGCCGGCAGCGCGTCGACGATGCGCGCCATCAGCTCGACGTCGGCCTTGCGCGAGGAGCGCTCCGCGCCGGTCTCGGGGTCGCGCACCAGCGTCCCGACGCCTTCGGTCGAGAGGTACGTCCGTGTGCCGTCGAGGGTGAGGTCGAAGCGCGGCTCGCGTCCGCCGAGGACGAACGAGCGCGGCGCCGTGGCCAGGGCGCGCGCGACCAGGTCGGGCGTCAGCCGGACGACGCCGTCGCCGTCGACACTGGCGCCGTGGCGGCGGAAGACCTCGAGCGCCGGCTCGCACGGGAAGCAGACGCCGATGCGCTCGAGGATCTCGAGGGTCGCCGCCTGAAGACGCTCGACGGTCGCCGTGTCGTCGGCCGTCGAGCGCAGTAGCGGCGTGAAGCTGATGATGTCGGGGGTGCGCGTCACAGGCTCAGTCTCCAGTCAGTCGTGCTCGTAGATCGCCCAGAACTTGCGCACCGGGCTGAGATTGTTCCAGTAGCCGCCGCTGCCCTTGGGCGTGTCGATGATGTCGCCGGGGCCGGCGCGCAGAACAGTGCCGTCGTCGAGCGTGATCTCGACCTCGCCCTCGAGGATGATCGCCACTTCGTGGAAGGCGCGCACGAACGGCCGGCGCTGCTCGTCACGCTCCCACCAGCCGGCCGAGAACTTCTCGTCGGGCGCGACTGCGGCGGTGAACTCGCGACCAGGTGCTTCGGCTTCTTGGGGGCCGTGGAAGGCCTCGCTCCACACGGTATCGGCCGCGGTGACGATGCGGATGGGTGGCTTCTCGTCGGCGCTCATTCGCGTCTCCTTCGTTGGCTGTGAGCTTACGTTCAGAGCGGCAGCACCTTCTTCATGAGCTTGGCGCGCAGCGCCGGCTTGCCGGTCTTCTTCTCCTTCTTGTCGGCGCTGGCGAGCACCGCCAGCGAAGCGCGCACGCCGATCCAGCGCAGGGGTTCGGGTTCCCACTTGGGCGACCGGTGGTTGACCCACGGCAGCGAGGTCATCGTGCTCTCGCGGCCGGTGATCAGGTCGCCGAGCGTGCGGCCGGCCATGTGCGAGGCCGCGACACCGTCGCCGACGTAGCCGCCGCCCCAGGCGTAGCCGCGCGCCCTGTCGTAGCCGACCGACGGGAACCAGTCGCGAGGGATCCCGAGACTGCCACCCCAGGTATGCGTGATCTGCGCGTCGCGCGCCGCCGGGAAGAGGTTCTTGAGGGTCGCCTCGAGCGTGGCGTGCACGGCCGGCACCTGCTCGTACTCGTCGCGCACCTTCGAGTTGAAGTGATAGGGCGCACCGCGACCACCGAGCGCGATGCGGTCGTCTTCGGTGCGCATCGCATAGATGTAGAGGTGGCGGCCGTCGGTGAAGGTCTCGTAGTTGTTCCAGCCCACTTCGCTCCAGAAGCTCGCCGGCAGCGGCTCGGTGGCAAGCATCAGCGAGTAGGTGGGGATCACGTCGCGACGTGCGCCGGGCAGTTCGGGCGTGAACCCTTCCGTGCCCCGCACGACGACCTCGGCGCGCACGTCTTCGGCCGCGGTGACGGCTCTGCCCTTCTCGATGCTCAGCACCGGCGTCTGCTCGTAGATCGACACCCCGAGCTTCTCGACGACGTGCGCCAGCCCGCGCACCACGCGCGCCGGATCGAGGCAGGCGCAGTGCTCGAGGTACATCGCCCCGAGACAGCCTGCGACCTTGATGCGCTTGCGTGCCGCCTCGCCGTCGAGCCACATGATCTCGTCCTTGCCCACGCCCCAGCTGTGGTAGTAGGCGGGCTCTTCGCGCACGCGCTCGACCTGCTCGGTGCCGGTCGCCAGGTTGAGCACGCCGCCCTTGTGGTAGCGGGCATCGATGCCCTCAGCGGCGCAGACGGCGCCGATCTCGTCGACGGTGTCGAACATCGCGCGCTGCACGGCGATCGCCTGCGCGCGACCGTGGTGCTTCGCGATCGCCTCCAGCGAAGCCGGGAAGAAAGGCGAGACCCAGCCACCGTTGCGGCCCGAAGCGCCGAAGCCGACGATGTCCTTCTCGAGCACCGCGATGCGCAGACCCGGATCGGCCTTGGCCAGGTAGTAGGCGCTCCACAGCCCGGTGAAGCCGCCGCCGACGATGGCGACATCGACGTCGAGCGGGCCGGGGAGCGCCGCCCGCGGCTCGAGCGGCTCGTCGATGAGATCGAGCCACATGCTGCGGCGGCGATAGCGCGCCTCGCCGGCGGCATTCTGGTCGGTTGTCGACATCTGCTTCCTCCCACGCGGCGGCCGGATCTACGCGTGACACCGACCGGTTTCTGCACGACTCCTATGAGAAGCGAGTACCCGGAGCAAGTCAATACGCGGAATCCGCGTATGTCCGCGAATCCGCTTGGGGAATGCGGCGCGCGTCTTCGGGAAAGGCGGCCGCCGCCACGCGCGCGAGGCGCGCCTCGCGTAGCTCAGGCCTGAGGAGACCGCCATGAAAGCTCGTCGCGAACGACCTTGGCGTAGAGCAGAACGTCGACGTCGCGCACACCGGGCAGCGCCCGGATCGCCTCGACGACGACCTCGTAGAGCCGCTCGCGCGTTTCGCAGACCAGATCGGCGTGCACGTCGTAGGCGCCCAGGCAGGTGACCACGTACTCAGCCTCAGGAAGCCTGGCGACGGCGCGCGCGATCTCTTCGTGGCGACCGCCGTCGACCTTGATCCCGACTCCCGCGGTGAGGAACCCGAGACTGGTCGGGTAGGTCGCCGCCGAGATCGCGATGACCTTGTCGCGTAACATGCGCGCGACGCGCTGGCGCACAGACGCCTCGGACAGGCCCACGTCGCGGGCGATGGCGGCATACGAACGCCGGCCGTCTTCGCGCAGGTGCTGGATGACGCGGCGATCGGTCTCGTCGAGCGGTTTGACGGCCATGGCTGCGATTCCCTCCTCTACCGACTCGAAGACGTCACTGTTCAGCGCAAAGACTCCCCGTCTGCACACTGATTCCGCAGCCTACCACGAACGCCGACGGCGCCGTCTGGACAGCCGCCCGGGTGAAAGGCGCCGCGTTGCATAGGGGCCATTGGCCTCCGCGACTGCCCGCCATAGATTGAGGAATCTCAAGACATATGCTATACGTATAGCCAATCAATTGGGCGAAGTCGGTGCAGTGCGCGATCGGCAGTCGCCGAGGGGTAATCAGCTCAGACTGGGGGGTCGAAAGGTGAAATGGACTGTGCGGCACGGGCGGTTTCAGCCGGCAGAGCGGAGCGTGACATCGTGAGCAAGGATCAGATGCACCCGGAGCAGCACGCGCTGGATGTCGAACGTACCAAGCTCCGCAAGGTACTCAAGCGGTGGGACTTGATCGGCTTCACCTTCGTCGCCCTTATCGGCGTGGATGCTGTGTCCTCCCTCACCAGCTACGGCAAGGGTGAGATCTTCTTCTGGATGGCCGCCGCCGCACTGCTGTACCTGCTGCCCAGCGGCTTGCTCGCCGCCGAGATGGGTACGGCGTTTCCGGTGGAAGGGGGGCCGTACGCGTGGCCCCGCCTGGCCTTCGGGCGGACCGTCGGAGCGTTCACCGCGGTCTTCTACTGGATGGCGAACCCGATCTGGATCGGCGGCACCCTGGCGGCGGCGGTCGTGGCGACGCTCGGCAGCGGCCTCATGTTCGACAGTGCCGACGGGATCGGCACCGTGTGGTCCATCGTCGTGGGCGTCGCCGTCGTCTGGGCGATCACCGGCTTCGCCATCGTGGAGTTGAAGTGGGGCAAGCTGGCGGGCATCATCGGCGCTCTTGTAAGGGCGGTCGTGCTCGTCGTCTTCGTGGGGCTCGTGGTCTGGTTCCTCGTCAAGAACGGCAAGCCTGCCGGCACCATCACCTTGAGCAGCATGAAGCCGTCGCTCGCCGGCTTCCTCGCCGTCTTCGGCCTGCTGCAGTTCATGTTCGTGGGCTTCGAGCTCTCCAACTCCGCCGGTGAGGAGATGCGCGACGCCCGGCGGGACGTACCGGCGATGATCGGCCGATCCGGCATCCTCATCATGCTGGCGAACTACGTCTTCCTCACCGGGATCCTCCTCGTCATCCCGCTGGCCCAGCTGTCCAATGTCTCGGGCTTCGTCGGTGCCTTCGATGCAGTCAGCGGCGTGCTTGGCGGTGCGGCAGGGTCCATGGGCTGGGTCATCGGCGTGCTGCTCATTCTCGTCACCGTCACCACGGGCGGCGTGTGGATCCAGGGCTCGGCGCGCTGCGTGGCCGTGGCGGGCCTGGACGGCGCGGCGCCGCTGGTGCTCGGCAAGTTCTCGAAGGCGGGCACGCCGATCGTCATGAACCTCGTCTCCGGCATCATCGGGACCATCTTCGTGGTCCTGGTCTTCACCCTGACGAGCGGCAGTCTGGGCGCCGCGTTCGCCGTCATGTTCTCGCTCACCATCTCGCTGACGGCGTTCCCGTACTTCTTCATCTTCCCGGCGGCGATCGTGCTGCGCAGGAAGTACCCCGACATCCGGCGCCCGTACAAGGTTCCCGGCGGCATGGTGGGTCTCTGGGCCTGTGTGATCTCCACGATGTTCGTCCTGGTCGTCACCGTGATGGCGCTGGTCTGGCCGGGATCGCTCGAGAGCCTTGTGGGGCGCCCGTACTCGATCATGGACAGCTGGGGCACGTCGCGCCTATTCTTTGAATCGGTGACGCTCGGCACCCTGGCGGTGATCGTAGCCTCCGCCTACATCTTCGCCCTGGTGGGCCGGCGGAATGTCGCAAAGGGAATCGTCAGTGACAGCGACCTGCTGGAGAACGTGGACATGTCACCGGTCAAGGCGCCTGCCGCTACTTGACTGGAGCCCGCGCCGGTGAGCGCGATCTGACCGACGAACTATCGAGGGGGGGCGGCGGCGGCTTCTCAGCCGCCGCCCCGCTCCCGGTCCGCTTCGCCCTGCTGCAGGACCATGTCGATGTAGTGGTCGCAGAGCGCGAAAGCCTCCTCGAGGCCAATACCGGCGGCCTCCAGGATGAGTTCGTTCCACGCTCCATCGACCAGTGCGACCAGCGCGGTGCCGGCCTGTCTATGGTCGATCTGCAGCCCGCGCTGCTGCGCTGCGGCCCGAAAGAGCTCGCTGTATCGCTTGCGTTCTTCCGCGTAGAGCTGCTCGTTGACCTCGCGCAACTCCGCGTCCCCCATCGCCGCCTGCCAGAAGCCGAACCAGGCGTGAGCTCTTGTGGGTGAGGCGACGGTGTCCTCGAACTCGTTTCCGATAGCGGTTCGCAGCGCGGCGACCGGGTCCGGCTCCGCTGCCGGGTCTTCCCCTCCGAACGCAGCCCGCATCTCGTCCGCAAGGCGCCGGAACGCCTCCAGCATGAGCCCCTGCTTGCTGCCGAAGTGGTGGCGTACGAGGCCGCGGGAGACGCCGGCGAGGCCGGTGATCCGCTCGACGGAGGCTCCGGCAGGGCCGTAGTCGGCCATGCACTCGATCGTGGCCTCGATGAGCCTGTCTCTCGTCGCGGCAGCGACCGCCTGTCGCTGCGTTCGTGGGGGTGCGGGGCGCGCGACTGACGCGCGCGTCGTGTCAGGGATGTCCATCGGCGCATAGCGTACCACGCGCCACTTGACGTGAGGCGACGGGGTTTGCTATACGTATGGCTAGTCAGTTGACCGCCAGCCCTGTCTCGGCAGCTTCCGAGGCGACGAGAGCCTTGTCGGAGGTGGATCCTTGAAACGACGTGCCCATGCGGGCCGAACGCGTAGTGGAGGCTTCAGCCTCAACGTCTTCACGCCCGACGAGTTCAAGGACGTGCACCTGGCGACGCTCGAAGTGCTTGAGCACACCGGAGTGTTCACCGACGACCCTGAAGCGCTGGACACCTTCGGCGCCGCCGGCGCGAGCATCGACGCCTCCACCGGCGTCGTCAGGATCCCGCCCCACGTCGTCGAGGCGGCAATTGAATCGGCTCCGGAGCGGTTGCTCGCGGCGGGCCGCGATCCGAAGGATGATGTCATGCTCGACCCGGGTCGGGTCGGCTTCACGACGTTCGGTGAGGGCATCCAGATAGCGGATCTGGAGACGGGTGAGTTTCGTGCGCCCTCAAAGCAGGATGTGGCCGACACGGCGCGTCTGGCCGACTTCCTGGACCAGATCGACACCTACGAGATCGCCGTGGGCGCGAAGGACGTGCCGCCGGCGACGTCCACCATCCACAGCTACGAAGCAGCGCTCTGCAACACCACGAAGCACGTCTGCAGCGGCCCGCTCTCCAGGTGGGAGGCGGAGGTGATCTTCGACATGGCCGCGGCCGTGGTGGGCGGCAGAGAAGCCCTGCGCCGCCGGCCTATTCTCATGACCGGGGTGTGCCCGGTGAGTCCGCTGAAGCTCCCGAAGGACTGCTCGGAGGTCATCATCGCCTCGGCGAAGGCCGGGGTCCCCTGCAACATCCTCTCGATGGCGATGTCGGGCGGCTCCGCTCCCGTCGGCCTCGCCGGCACGCTCGTCGTCCACAACGCCGAGGTGCTGGCCGGGATCACGCTTTCGCAGCTGACGAGCGTCGGCGCGCCGGTCCTGTATGGCAGCTCGACGACGGCCATGGACCTGCGTCTCGCCGCGGCCGCGGTAGGGTCGCCGGAGTGCGGCATCATCAGCGCCGGGGTCGCGTTCCTGGCGCGGCAGTACCGTCTGCCCAGCTACGTGGCCGGGTTGTAGGGCGACTCCAAGCTCTTCGACGCTCAGACCGGTCACGAGAAGACGCTGACCGCGCTGTTGCCGGCGTTGGCAGGCGCCAACCTGATCTACGGCGCGGGAATGATCGAGTCGGGTGTCGCGTTCGATTTCGGCCAGCTCGTCATGGACAACGAGTTCGCGCGGATGGTCCGGCACGCGGTCGGGGGCATCCCCGTGACCGACGAGCTTCTGGGCGCGGACGACATCGCCCAGGTGGGATCCTTCGGTGACTTCCTCAGCCTGGACTCCACGCTCAAGTTCATGCGCGACCAGTCCCAGCCCAAGCTGATCGACCGCAGGGTGCGGGAGGACTGGGCCGCCGCCGGCGGCACGGACCTCCACCAGCGCTCGATGGAGGAGGCGCGCCGTATCCTCGCCACGCACGTGCCCGAGCCGCTGCCGGAGGCCGTGGTGCGCGAGATCCGCGCCATCGTCGACGCGGCCGACCGCGAGGCGGCGTCGCGATGAACAGTCGGCGCCACAGGGCAGCGAGGAGCCTCGCCGCGCCCTGCCGTGCACGCTGACTCTGCAACGTAAGCCACCCAGGGAGAACCGTACGATGGAGAATAGCTACCCGACGCGTGACGGCGACGGATCGCTCATGCGCATGACTCGCAGCCAACTGCGCTCCGAGCTGGAGGACGGGACGCAGGCCGCGGCAGCGCGAGCCAAGGTCCCGCCACTGACGACCGACGAGCTGGATCATCTGCTCGACATCTGGGCGTCTGCGGCCCGCTTTTCGTCGGTCGACATCGGCGATGAGGTCGTGCTCACGTACGACGGGTCGGGCTCGAAGACGGTCGGCACGCGCACGCAGGACCTTCTCATCTCCGAGCAGATGCTGGGCGCCGACTCCGTGGAGCTCGCGCACGTCGACTACTCGTTCAAGGCCGTCAAGACCATCCTTCCGCACGAAGCGCAGAACATGAAGGACGCTCAGCTCGTCCTGACGGCCCCCGTGATGTACGGGGCGATGCCCAACCTCGGGTTGTACTGCCAGCCTGACGGCCCGGTGCCCAACTGGTCCGAGCTTCTGCCGCTGACGAAGATCGCCGAGGCGCGCGCCGCCCAGGAGGAGGCGATCGAGCACGCCGTGAAAGACATGGTGGCGGTCGCCGACGTCATGTGGGAGGCTGGCGCCGACGGCATCGACTTCGACACCGCCGGGGCCGCCGGCGACGCCGACCTGCTGGCGACTCTCCTTGCGGTCGAGAAGATCCGCGCGAAGTACCCCGACATGGGCATCGAAGTCGGCATGGCGGGCGAGTTCGTGCTCGGCATGCACGGGCAGCTCGAGTACGACGGCGTGCGTCTGGCCGGCCTCTGGCCCCGCGAGCAGATGGCGCTCGTGCGCCGCGCGGGCGCGACAATCTTCGGCCCGGCGGTCAACGTCAACACGCGCAAGTCGGGCGCCTGGAACATCGCCCGGGCCCTCACTCTGGTCAATCCGTGCATGGACGTCGCCGAGATCCCGGTGCACATGAACGTCGGCATGGGCGTCGGCGGCGTCCCGATGAGCAGCCATCTGCCGTTGGACGCCGTATCTCGGGCGTCCCGAGCCTGCGTCGACATACTGAAGCTGGACGGCTTGTAGGTCGGTACGGGCGATCCTCTGGGCATGCCTTGTGCCCACGCGACCGCCTCGGGGATGTGCGGAATGCGCGCTGCTGGAGATCTGGTGGCGCGCATGCAGATTACTCGAGGGATGCGGATCGGCGAGGCCAAGGCATACGTTGCCGGGCGGCTCGGGGTCAGTCCGTCCGACCTGTCTGACCCGTTGGCGATGGAGGACGTACGCCGTGATCATCAGCTGGGGCGTATCACGACGTTCGAGATGAGCTACGCGAGCGAAAGCAGCGCGATGGAGTCGAAGTTCCGCATCGCCGAGCTGCTCGACCTCCCGGTCAACTGCGTCGAGCGCTTCGCGCAGCACGCCGGGGTCGCCCGCACCAAGACGGCCGTCGGTCCTCGGGGTTGACCTGACGAAGGCCACGACACAGAGAGGGATCGGCGTGAGGTGGGGAGTCCCCTCTCGCTCTCGCGGATCCGAAGGTCGGAACAAGGAGATAGCCACCAAATGCCAGACATCTACGAGGAAGCAGCCCAGGCGATCATCACGAGTGACCGCGCCGCCGCCGAAGAGGTCGCGCAGCGCGCCCTCGACCAGGGCATCGCCCCCGGCGACATCATGGCCAACGGTTTCGTCAAAGGCATCCAGGAGGTCGGCGAGCTCTTCGAATCCGGCGAGCTCTTCCTCCCCGAGCTGATGATGAGCGCCGACGCCATGGCCGGGGCCACCGAGGTCACGAACGCCGCCCTCGAGGGCGAGGCCGCGCAGGTCAAGGGGCGCATCGTCATCGGCACCGTGCAGGGCGACGTCCACGACATCGGCAAGGCGATCGTGATCGCCTACCTCAAGGCCAACGGCTACGAGGTCTCCGACCTCGGCCGCGACGTGCCCGCGGCGAGCTTCATCGAGCGCGCCAAGGCGGAGAACGCCGACGTGATCGGCATGAGCGCCCTGCTCACCACCACCATGGAGGAGCAGCGCAAGGTCATCAAGACCATCAAGGCCGAGGGCCTCTCCTACAAGACCGTGGTCGGCGGCGCTCCCTGCACGCAGCGCTGGGCCGACCAGATCGGCGCCGACGCCTACGCCGAGGACGCCAACGACGGGGTCAAGAAGATCGACGCGCTGCTGGGTAAGTAAGAGCGCCGCAGCAGAGACGCGTGGACTCCCGCGGGGCGCGGCTGCGCCCACGCCCTAAGGCATCCGCAGGTGACAGCATGGTCGCTCCTGCCTCGCGCCCGAGGGTCCTCGCCGTGATCGGCAGCGGCCGCGGCGCACCGCGGACGCCTTGACGCACACCGGACGCCCTTGCTGTGCATACGCGCAGCGAGATCACCGGGGAGGAGGGTCTTTGAAACGACGTGTCCATGCGGGTCGAACGTGCAGCGGAGGCTCTCGCCTGAATGCCTTCACCGACGACCAGTTCAGTTACCGGCACCGCGCCGCGGCGGCGAAGGGGTGACCGCGCCGCGGATCGACTGCCTCTCGGCGGCCGAGAAGGACGCGCTCTACCAGCGCGTGCTGCACGTCCTCGAGCACGTCGGCGTCGGCTCGGCGAGCACCCTCAGCCTCCTCGCCGAGGCAGGGGCGCGGGTCGACGGTGAGCGCCAGGTCGCGAAGCTGCCGCCGGAGCTGGTCGAGAGCTGCCTCGCGCAGGCGCCGCGGCAGGTCCGGCTGGCCGGGCGCGACCCGGCACACGACCTCGTCGTCGGCGACGGCTCGCCACTCGCCTGCACCACCGACGGCATGGCGACGATGGTCATGGACGACCTGACCGGCGAGGTGCGCGCGGCCACCCGGGCCGACATGGAGTACTACTTTGGCCTCTTCGACGCCCTGCCGGAGCTCGACTTCATCTGGACGACGCTCACAGGCCCGGGCTTCGACGCCGTCACCGGGGGCCTGGAGACCGACCTGATCGCCCTGGAGTCGACCTCGAAGCACGTCCAAAGCATCGTCGCGCACTCGCCCGAGCAGGCGCCGCCGCTCCTGGAGATGCTGCAGGCGATCGCGGGAGCCCCGCTGCACGAGCGACCCATCTACTCCTCCCTGCACTGCCCCGTTTCGCCGCTGCGGTTCGAGAGCGACAAGCTCGACGCCTCGATCGAGCTGGCGCGTCACGGAGTGCCAGTGAACATCCACCCCCTGCCACTGATGGGATCCACCGCCCCGATGAGCATCCTCGGCTCGGCGGTGACCGGGATCGCGGAGTTCCTCGCCGGGGTCGTGATCTTCCAGCTCGCGGCGCCGGGCTGCGCCCTGACCGTGGTCGCCACCGGCGGCGCCACCGACTTGCGCACCGGCGGGTACCTTTGTGGGGCCCCGGAGGTCGCGCTGCTCGACATGGTCTGCCTCTCGATGAGCACGCACTTCGGGCTGCCCAGCATGGGCTCAGGGATCAGCACGGAGGCGAAGGCGGCCAACTTCCAGGCCGGCGCCGAGGGCGCGATCACCGCCATGGCGACCGTCCTCGCCGGCGCCGACATGCTCGTATCGGCCGGGCTCCTGGACTCGGTCCAGGCCATCTCGACGGCCAAGGTGATGCTGGACTGCGACACGATCGGATCCGTGCGCCGGCTCCTCCGATTGCCCGAAGTGGACGACGCGTCGATGCTGCTCGACGACATCGCCGCGGTGGGCCCTGGCGGCCACTTCCTCGGCCGGCGGAGCTCCCGCGAGGGCTCGAGACGCGGCGAGATCTGGCGCCCGTCGGTGTTCCAGCGCGGAAGCCTCTCCGAGTTCGCCGGGCGCTCCCTTGTGAGCGATGCGCTGGAGCGCGCCGAAGCCGTGCTCGCCGCCCACGCGCCCACGCCCATTCCCGACGACGTCCGTCGTGCTGCGCGCGCCGCGTTCGAGCGATACGCGCGCGGCGCCGGCGGCCACTGAACAAGGAGCACCGAAAGATGGAGCCGCGGTACCCGACCCGCATGGGCGACGGTTCGCTCGCACGCATGACGCGCAGCGAGCTGCGCGCGGAGCTCGAAGACGGCACCCGCGCGGCGGCGAGCCGGGCCAAGGCGCCGCCGCTGATCGAGGACGAGCTCGACCACCTGCTCGACATCTGGGCGTCGCCTGCCAGGTTCTCCGCCGTCGACATCGGCGACGAAGTCGTGCTCACCTACGACGGCTCGGGGTCCAAGACGGTCGGTACGCGCACCCAGGACCTGCTGATCTACGAGCAGATGTTCGGCGCCGACTCCGTCGAGCTCGGGCACGTCGACTACTCGTTCAAGGCCATCAGGACGATCCTGCCCTTCGAGGCGCAGTGCATGAAGGACGCGCAGGCGGTCCTGACGGTGCCGGTGATGTACGGGGCGATGCCCAATCTTGGGCTGTACTCGCAGCCCGATGGGCCGGTTCCCAACTGGTCGGAGCTGCTCCCGCTGACGCGAGTGGACGAGGCGCGGGCTGCCCAGGAGGAGGCGGTCGGGTACGCCGTGGAGGACATGGTGAAGACCGCCGACGCCATGTGGGAGGCGGGCGCCGACGGCATCGACTTCGACACCGCCGGCGCCGCCGGCGACGGCGACTTCCTGGCCACGCTCCTCGCGGTCGAGCGGATCCGTGCGGCCCACCCCGACATGGGCATCCAGGTCGGCATGGCCGGCGAGTTCGTGCTCGGCATGCACGGCCGGCTCGAGTACGACGGCGTGCGTCTGGCCGGCCTTTGGCCCCGCGGGCAGATGGAGCTTGTGCGCCGCGCGGGAGCGACCATCTATGGTCCGGCGATCACCGTGAACACACGCCGGACGGGGGCGTGGAACATCGCCCGCGCGCTGACGCTGGTCAAGCCGTGCATGGAGGTGGCCGAGATCCCCGTGCACATGAACATCGGCATGGGGGTCGGCGCCGTCCCCACCACCAGCTACCTGCCGCTGGACGCGGTCGCGCGCGCCTCGCGCGCAACCATCGACATCCTGCGGCTGGACGGTTTGTAGGTCGGCGGCGGCGACCCTCTCGGGATGCCGTGTGCCCACGCGACCGCCTCGGGGATGTGCGGGATGCGCGCTGCTGGAGATCTGGTGGCGCGCATGCAGATCACTCGAGGGATGCGGATCGGCGAGGCCAAGGCGTATGTCGCAGAGCGGCTCGGGGTCAGCCCCTTCGACCTCTCCGACCCGATCGCCATGGAGGACGTGCGCCGGGAACGGCAGCTGGGGCGCATCACGACCTTCGAGATCAGCTACCCGACCCAGTCGAGCGCCATGGAGGCCAAGTTCAGGATCGCGGAACTGCTCGACCTGCCGATCAACTGCGTCCAGCGCTTTCGCGAGCACGCGGGTCTGGCGCGAGTGGAAGAGCAACGACCTCAGGCCGGGGGCTCCCGGCCGGCCCAGCCCGGAGGTGATCCATGAGCACGACCGTCGACCGCGAGCGGCTCGCGGCGCTCAAGGCGCGCGAAGACGCTGACTTCGTCGCGCGCCACCCTCGCTCCCGGGAGCTCTTCGAGCGGGCGCAAGCGCACATGCTCGACGGCGTCCCCATGAACTGGATGACGCGCTGGTCAAGCCCGTTTCCGCCGTTCGTCGCCGAGGCGCACGGCGCCCGCTTCACCTGCGTCGATGGCCACGAGTACATCGATTTCTGCCTCGGCGACACGGGTGCGATGACCGGCCACTCGCCCGACGCGTCGGTCCGCGCCATCGCGCAGCAGGCTGCCCGCGGCATCACGACGATGCTCCCGACCGAGGACTCGCTCTGGGTGGCTGCGGAGCTCAGCCGCCGCTTCGGCCTGCAGTACTGGCAGCTGGCGCTGACGGCGACCGACGCCAACCGCTTCGCCGTGCGCCTCACCCGCCACGTCACGAAGCGGCCCAAGATCCTCGTGTACAACTACTGCTACCACGGCTCGGTGGACGAGACCATCATCACCATCAACGACGGCGTGCCGGGGCCCAAGCCGGGCAACGCCGGCCCGCCGGTCGATCCGACCGTGACGACCAAGGTGATCGAGTGGAACGACCTGGCCGCGCTCCGGGAGGCGCTCGCGCCCGGCGACGTGGCCTGCGTCCTCGCCGAGCCGGCGCTGACCAACATCGGCATCATCCTCCCGGACGAGGGCTACCACGCCGAGCTCAGGCGCCTGACGCGGGAGACCGGCACGCTCCTCATCATCGACGAGACGCACACGATCTGCGCCGGCCCCGGCGGCTGCACCCAGGCGTGGAGCCTTGAGCCGGACATGGTGACGCTCGGCAAGCCCATCGGCAGCGGCGTGCCCGCCGCCGTCTACGGCTTCGGTCAGGCCGTCGCCGACCGCATCCGCCTCGGCTGGGACTACCACGCCGCCGACGAGTGCGGCGTTGGCGGCACGCTCGCCGGCAACATGCTGAGCGTCGCCGCGGTGCGCGCCACCCTGGGCGAGGTGCTCACCGACGAGGCCTACGCGCGCATGATCCCGCTCGCCGGCCGCTGGGCCGACGGCGTCGAGGGCGTGATCGACGAGCTCGCCCTGCCTTGGGTGGTCAAGAGACTGGGCTGCCGCGCCGAGTACTGGCCGCGCCCCGTGCCGCCAAGGAACGGCGGCGAGGCGGCCGCCGCCGAGGACGAAGAGCTCGACCGCTACCTGCACCTCTTCATGCTGAACCGCGGCATCCTCATGACGCCGTTCCACAACATGGCGCTCATGGCGCCGCAGACGACGACGGCCGACGTCGACCGTCACACCGAACTACTGCGCGAGGCGGCGCGGACGCTGACCGGCTGAGGGCCGCCGACACGGCGACCGCTCTCCACAACGCTGCCCACCCACATCATCCGGAGGAAACCGCATGACTGCTCCCGACTCCCGCCCCAAAGTCGTCGCCGTGATCGGCAGCCCCAGGCGTCGCGGCAACACCGCGACCTTGGTCGATGCTGCTCTCGAGGAGCTCGAGCGGGGCGGCTGCGACTGCACGCGGATCGTGCTTGCGGAGAAGCGCGTCGAGTTCTGCAGCGGTCACGTGCACTGCGGCGAGCGGGCCTGCCCGCACGACGACGACATGGCCGGCATCCTCGAGCAGGTGTACGCCGCCGACGGCCTCATTCTCGCGACGCCGATCTACTACGAGAACGTCTCCGGCCAGATGAAGACGTTCATGGACCGAAACGCCACCCGCTACTACCACGAGGAGTGGCTGGCCCCGAAGGTGGTCGGTCTCATCGCCGTCGCGGGGGAGTCGGAAGCCGAGGACACGCTCGCGGCCATGCGCCGGTTCGTGGCGCTCTCGAATCCCGAGGAGCCGCCCGTGGTGGCCCTCGGCGGCCTGGCGGACAAGCCGGGCGACGCGGCGCAGGACGCCGAGCTCATGGCCAGGGCGCGGGCGCTCGGGCGCTCGATCGCCGAGCGGCTCGGCCTCGACCCGAGCTGACCGTCGCCGACAGGGCGGGCGGCGCTACGCCGCCCGCCCCGCCTCCCGCACGAGCACTTCGAGCGGGATTCCAAGCCCTTCGTGCAGCGCGTGGATCATGCGGATGCTGAGTCCGCGCTTGCGCGCCAGCACCACCGAGACGCGCGAGCGGCTGCCCAGGAATTCCTCCAGGTTGCGCCTCGTGAGCCCTCGCTGGTCCATGACGAAGAGGATCGCGTCGACCGGGTCCGGAAGCTCGAACGGCCAGCGGTGCTTCTCGTATATCTCGATGACCAGCGCCAGCAGCTGGAGCTCGTCCGCCTGCGGCGTTCCGGGAGCGGGAGCCGCGTCCAGGAGCGCGTCCAGTTCGGCCAGGGCCGCGGCGTGTTCGGCATCGTCGTGGATGAGGTGAGCCACCGGACCTCCCAGAGTCGCCAGCGGTCGTACTCGGCGTGGTTGCCGACGGCGACGATGCGGACGATGCCGTTCGCGAAGTCGATGCGAACCGCCAGCCTGTAGTCGTTGCCCTTGATCCGAAACACCACGAGGTCTCCTCGGATGAGACTTGCCCGGGGGTGCTCCGCCAGCACCCGCTGCGGCCGGTCCCACAAAGCCATCTCGGCTGTGGCCAGCCAGAGCGTCAGTGCCGGGCGAGCATCCGCATGCGCCTGCGCGAACGCCTCGACCAGATGTCGTCCGACGACCCGCACCCGTCAGGACCGACCTGCGCCGGCGCGCCCGGGTGTTCCCAATATGGGAACAGTACACATTGTTGTCCGCTGATGGGCAAGCATGCCGCGACGTTCGCATGCTGACGGCGGCGAGAACAGGGTGTCGACAGGTTCTCGGCGTTGACATCACGGACGCGGGATGCCGCTGTACGCGCGAGTCGCGGAGCCGCAGTGGCCGCGGGCGTGAAGCGACCGCTCTACGCCAAACCGGCGACGAGCGTCGCGAGCAGGTCGAGGAGCTCCTTCTCCCCGGCGGCTGCCGGCCGGGAGAGCGTCAGCGCGATCTCGTAGCGCCCGCCGGCCCAGGCGCACGAGCCGCTGAGCACGCGCGCCTCGTCGCCCTGGCCGCTGCGGTCGCCCGTGCGGCCGCCGTCGCCCGCCTCGCCCGGCGGCCGCGCCACGGCCGCGCCGGCGACCTCGTCGTCGCGGGTGACGAGGCAGGAGCGCGCCGAGAAGGCGTCGCAGGCGAGGCGCGCGACCACGGCCGGCCACTCCGGCCGGGCGCGCAGGTCGCCGAGCTCCGCGAGGCTCTCGGCGACACGGGCGAGCCGGAGCCGCAGCGCGTCGTCCGGCTCGCCGCATTCCCGCGCGCGGTGGTACAGCTCGGCGTTGCGCATCGCCACCGCCGCGTGGCCGGCGAGGGCGCCGACCAGGCGGAGCTCCTGAGGTGAGTAGCGGCGCGGCCGCTCCCAGTCCGTGGCCTCGAGGAGGCCGATGGTCTCGTCGCCGACGACGAGCGGCACCATGAGCACGCTGCGGTCGCCGTAGCTCCGCAGGAGCCGCACCTCGGCCGGGTCCGCGCCGCGGTCGTCGACGTTCACCACGACGGTCTGCCGCTTCTCGAGCACGCGGCGCGTGAGCGGGTAGTCGTCGAGGCCAAAGTCGGTGATCGGCGGCAGGCGGCGGCCGCGCGAGTCGTACTCGGCCAGCAGGGTGACGACCCCTCTGCCGGCATCGTAGCCGCTGATCGCGCACGTGCTGCAGTCGCAGAGGCGGGTGACGTGGCGGGCGATCGCCGCCAGGAGCTCCTGCCTGTCGAGCATGCTCGCGAGGTCGATGGAGGCCTGCGCCAGCGTGTCGACCTCGCGTTCCCGGGCGCGGCGGGCCTGCAGGTGGCCGTCGCCGCCGATCGCTCGCCGGAGCTCGTCGACGTCCTCCTGCGCGATGCGGCGGTGACCGCCGGCCGTGCGCTCGCAGGGCAGGAAACCGCTGGACGTCCAGCGGCGTATGGTGTCGGGCGTGACGCCGAGCGCGCGCGCCGCCCGGCCGACGCTCACGTACATGCGCCCACCTCGCGGTCATGCGGGCGCGGTGTCGCGCGGCCGAATGGCTCAGCATCGGCACGAGATTCTTGAGCATATCTTCTCACGACTTCATCGCCTGTCCGTCTGTGTGGCTTCGAACCTGTGGAAAGCATACTCCGCTCGAGCGCCGCTGCACAGGTCCACCAGATTTCCTGCCGGAGTCACACCAGATTTGACGAGGTTTTGGGGCTGGCCGCCGAGGCCCGGATGCGCTGGACTTGTACGGCGGCAGGTCGCCGCGCCCCGGTCGGGCTCTTCCGCGCCCGGGCGGATCGCGAAAGGAGCGGCAGTCATGAGGGCACTGATCGTCGGCACGGGCGGCGTGGGCGAATCGATCGCGGTCATTGCCGCGCGCAGAGACCCCGCCGGGGAGCTCTTCGAGCGTATGGTCCTGGCCGACGCCGACCTCGCTCGCGCGCAGCGCGTCTCGCAGCGGCTCGGCGCGGAGCGCTTCCCGGCCGAGCAGGTCGACGGCACCGACGCCGCCGCCATCGCCGCCCTGGCGGCGAAGCACGGCGCCGACATCGTCTGCAATCTGCTGCCGCTCTGGGCCGACATCTACGTCATGGAAGGCGCCCTGACGGCAGGCGTCCACTACCTCGACACCGCCTTCGGGATGGACCCGAAGCCGCTCCCGGACGGCAGCGAGCGCTCCTGGTTCGACGCCTTCCAGTTCGACTATCACGAGCGCTTCGAGCAGGCCGGGCGGCTCGCCCTCATGGGCATGGGCGTGGAGCCCGGCATGGCCGACTGCTACGCGCGCTATGCCGCCGACCACTACTTCGACGAGGTCGAGGAGATGGGCGTGCGCGACGGCTCCAACCTCGCGATCCCCGGCTTCGAGGGGATCGCCTTCGGCTTCTCCGCCTGGAGCACCATCGACGAGCTCACCTGCCCGGCGATCGTCTGGGAGGCCGGCAAGGGCATCTTCGAGGTCCCGGCGTTCAGCGAGAAGGAGCCGTTCTTCCTGCCCGAGGGCATCGGCATCGTCGACGTCGGCCACGTGGCCCACGACGAGGTGGTCCACATCAGCCGTAACGCCAGGCTGCTCAAGGGCGTGCGCAAGGCCACCTTCAAGTACGGGCTCGGCGACGAGTTCGAGGCCGCCATGGGCGTGCTCAAGAGCCTCAACCTGCACGAGGTCGAGCCGGTGGAGGTCGCCGCCGCCGACGGCCGGCACGTCATGGTGGCCCCGCGCGACCTGGTCGCCGCGGCCTGCCCCGACCCGGCCGAGATCGGCAAACGCTTCGTCGGCAAGACGGCCGCCGGCCTGTGGGTGAAGGGCCGGCGCGACGGCCTCGAGCGCGAGCTGTACCTGTACCAGGTGGCCGACAACCAGGAGTGCCTGGAGACCTTCGGCACCCAGGCGGTCGTCTGCCAGACGGCCTTCACCGCAGTCATCACGCTCGAGCTGCTCGCGACCGGCAAGCTCGCCGGCCACCGCGGCAACCCCGAGACGGGCGTGCGCTCGCCGGAGGAGTTCTGCGCCGACCCGTACGTCGCCCTGATGGCCGACTACGGCTTCCCCGGCGGGATCATGGAGATGGACTCCGAGTTCAAGAAGGCGGGGGAGCGGGCCGGCCTCGAGGCCCCCGCCCTGGCGAGCGCGGGCGAGTGAGCGAGGCAGCCGGCGCCGGCGTCGGTGGCGTCTTCCTCATCCCTGTCGGTACCCTGTGTGGGCGTCGTGCTCGCCCTCGTGCTCGCCGTGCTCAAGCCGGGCTTCTTCGGGCGCCCGGCCGAGACCTGGCCGGGCGAGGGCGTGGCGCTACCCTATGAGAACGAGCGGATCGTCGAATGACTCGCGCGATGGAGGACCGGAAGAGATGACGATGGACGGATCGACCCCCCCTGCGACGTGGCCACCGTGCGAGGAGTGCGCGGCGCCCGCGAGCGAGTCGGACGCGAGCGGGGCGGACGCGAGCGGGGCGGGCGCGACCGGGGCGGCTGGCCCGGGCGTCTCCAGGGGCCGCTTTCTCAAGCTCTCCTTCGCCGCTGCCGCCGGGGCCATCGCGGCGACCCTCGGGGTGCTCGGCCTGCGTCCGCTGATCGCGCCCGCGCTCCGCCCGCAGAGCGCGGACTGGGTCGCGTTGGGCCGCGCCGGCGCCCCCACTCCCGGCCGCGTCGCCCTGCCGCCCAAGGGCGCGGTCGCCCGCGCGACGCTCACTCGCGAGGTGGCCGACGCCTACCTGCCGCGAGCGCCGCAGAAGACGACCGTCTTCGTGGCCGATCGCGGTGAGGGCCGCTACGAGGTCTTCGACGCCAGGTGCACGCACCTGGGGTGCCCGCTCGTCTGGGACCAGGCCGCGCGGCGGTTCGACTGCCGGTGCCACGGCGCCGTGTTTGACGAGCTCGGAGAGGTCGTCTCGGGCCCGGCGCCGCGGGCGCTCGACCGCTACGCGACGAAGACGAAGGACGGCGTGCTCTACGTCGGCGGCCTCGAGGAGGCATGATGGCGACCACCCCGCCGGCGACCAGACCGCGACCGCGCAGGGCGTCGAGGCTCGGCGACGCCATCGACGAGCGGCTCGACGTGCGCCGGCCGCTGGTGCGGTTCCTGGGCAAGCCCGTGCCCGAGGGCATCACCTTCTATCACTGCTTCGGCGGGCTGGCGTTCTTCACGTTCCTGGTGCTGGTCGTCACCGGGGTCGTGCTGGCCGCCTTCTACGTCCCGTCGCCCGACCACGCTCGGGCCTCGCTGGCCTGGCTGGGATCGTCGGTCCCCCTCGGCGCCATGCTGCGCAACCTCCATCGCTGGAGCGCCTACGCCATGGTCGTCCTCGTGGTCGCGCACATGGTGCGGGTCTTCGTGCAGGGCGCCTACCGCAAGCCGCGCGAGCTCAACTGGGTCGTGGGCGTGCTGATGCTCCTGATAGTGCTCGCCTTCGGCTTCACCGGCTACCTGCTGCCGTGGGACCAGAAGGCCTACTGGGCGACGAGCGTGGGCATCAACATGGCCGGCTCCGTGCCCGTGGTCGGGCCCTTCCTCGCCGATCTCCTGAGGGGCGGGCCCACGGTCGGGGCGCTGACCCTGCTCAGGTTCTACACGGCGCACGCGTTCGTGCTCCCGGCGCTGCTCGCCGTGGGGCTCGTGCTGCACTTCGCCATGGTGCGCCGCCAGGGCATCGCGAGGCCGCTGTGACGGAGCGCGCGATGACCAGCGACCCGACGACGAGTGCCGCGACCGCACGTGACGCCGTGCCGGCCGGCGCGACCGGCGAGGCCGCCGCGGCGCCGGGCGAGGGCGGCGGCGAGCGGCCGTACTTCCCCGGCCTCGCCCTCAAGGAGGCGCTCGCAGCCCTCGCGCTGCTCGCCGTCCTCGTCCTGCTTGCCGCGCTCACCGAGCCGGCACTGGAGGCGTCCGCCGATCCCAACGCCGCCGGCTACGTGCCGCGCCCTGAGTGGTACTTCCTCTGGTTCTTCCAGCTCCTCAAGTACTTCGGCGGGAGCCTCGAAGTGGTCGGCGTGGTGCTCGTGCCGGCCGGCCTGATCGTCCTGCTTCTGGCCGTGCCGTTCATCGACCGGCGGACGCCCAGGACGAGGGTTCTCGTACCCGGCAGCCGGCCCGTCAGGGTCGTGCCCCGGCTGCTGGCGGCGGCTTTCATCGCCGCCGTGCTCGGCTTGACGCTGCTCGCCGTCGGCTCGTCCTCGGCGCCCGGCGGGTTCATGGGTCCGCAGGGGCCGGCGCCTGAATGGCCGCCGGCCGCCGCGACCCAGGAGGTACCGGCGCCGTGAGCACGCCCTGCCGCCTCGCCACCCTCCAGGAGGAACGATGACCGGACCCCGTGACCGCGACGACGAGCTGGGCATGGGCCGGCGCATCACGCGCCGCGACTTCCTCGACGGCGTCGCGCTGAGCGTCGGCGGGCTGGCGCTCGGCGGCTCCGTGCTCTCCGCCTGCGGGTCCGCCGGCGACGCGGCGACGCTGGAGACCCCGGACCTCTCGCCGTACCCGCCGGCGCTCACCGGGATGAGAGGCAGCACCGACCCAGCGCTGGCCGTGCCGCACGAAGTGGTCGACGGCGCCTTCTGGAAGACGGCGGGCACGCCCAAGCCCACCGGCGGGACCTACGACCTCGTCGTCGTCGGCGCCGGCGTCAGCGGCCTCTCGGCCGCCTACCTCTACCGCCGCGACCACCCCGGGGCGCGAGTGCTCGTGCTCGACAACCACGACGACTTCGGCGGGCACGCGCGCCGCGCCGAGTTCCACGAAGGCAGGCTGATCGGCTACATCGGCACGCAGTCCATCGACTCCCCTTCCACTTTCAGCCGCGAGACGCTCGGGCTGCTCGCCGACATCGGCGTCCGCCTGCGGGCCTTCGAGAAGCACTACGACCAATCGTTCTTCGAGCGGCACGGCCTGACGAAGTGGGCGGCCGTCTTCGACCGCGAGACCTGGGGCCGCGAGCACGTGGCCATCGCCGGCGACGACACGCCGATGGCCGAGTTCCTCGAGGGCGCCCCGATGGCCCCCGAGGCCAAGCGCGACCTCGCCATGCTCTACGAGGCGCCGAAGGACTGGCTGCCGGGTCTGACCGACGCCGAGAAGAAGGAGCGGCTGGGCCGGATGACCTACGCCCAGTACTTGCAGGACGTGGCCAAGATGCACCCGGACGTGCTCACGTATCTGTACCAGGAGCCCACGGGCGAATGGGGCTACGGCATCGACGGCATCGGCGCGATCGACGCCTGGGCGGAGGAGTACCCGGGATTCGCCGGGCTCGGGCTGGACTGGTCCCGGCCGTCCAGGCACAACTCGCCGTCGATCAAGCGGGGCTGGAACGCGAACGACCCGTACATCTACCACTTCCCGGAGGGAGTCGCCGGGGTCACGCGGCTGCTGGTGCGGGCGCTGGTCCCGGGGGCGCTGCCGGGGAGCACCATGGAGGACGAGGTCCTGGCGCGTCTCGACTACGCGCGGCTGGACGACCCGGGCAACGACGTGCGCATCCGGCTCGGGAGCCCGGTGGTCCGCGTGCGGCACGTCGGGGCGCCGGCGGCCGCACGCGAGGTCGAGGTGGCGTACGTGAGCGACGGCGCCACGCGGAGCGTGCGCGCCCGCGGCGTCGTGCTGGCCTGCTGGTACTCGATGATCCCGTACATCTGCGATGAGCTGCCCGGCGTGCAGAAGCAGGCGATGCGCTTCATGACGCGCATCCCGATGGTGTACGCGTCGGTCGCCATCCGCTCCCGGCGCGCGTTCGAGCGGCTCGGGCTCGCCGGCGTGTACACCACGAGTCCGCACGCCTTCTGGAGCTACGCCATGCTCGACTACCCGGTGAGCATGGGCGGCTACGAGTATCCCAGCGGTCCCGACGAGTCGGTGCTGCTGCACTTCTCCGCCTCGCCGACGGAGCCGGGCATGCCTCCGCGCGAGGGCGCGAGGGCCGGCCGCTGGAAGCTCTACGGCATGTCGTTCGCCGACATCGAGCGGGAGATCCGCGAGCTCCTGGCGCGCGGGCTCGGCGCCGGCGGCTTCGACCCCGCCGCCGACATCACCGCGATCACCGTCGGCCGCTGGGCGCACGGCTACTCGTTCGAGTACGCATCGCCGTGGGACAACGCCTTCTACCCGGACGGACCGCTGCCCGGGGATGTGGCGGCCCGCCCCTTCGGCCGCATCGCCATGGCCGGCACCGACAAACGCTCCAGGGCCTACATGGACAGCGCGATCGACGCGGCCTACGAGGCCGTTCACAAGCTATGACGCGTGCCTCTCGGGATGGCCTGACCAGGCGCGAGTTCCTGGGACGCACGGCCGTGCTCGGCCTCTCCCTGACGGCCGCTGGGCGCGTGCTCTCCGCGTGCGGGGACGGCGCGGCGTCGCCTTCGCCGGACGCCTTCGCCGACGCCTCCGGCCGGATCGTGGTCGGCCCCTCCGACCCCCGGTTCACCTACGTCGGCCGCTGGGGGTTCGACGACCCGGCGCGGCCGACGGCCGGCTGGCAGGGCTCGAGCGTCGCCCTGCGCTTGGACGGGACCGGCGTCGATGCGACGCTCGACGCCGGCAAGCGTCGCGAATACTCGCGGGTGGTCGTCGACGGCGACGCCGCCGGGTCCACGCGCTTCGCGGCGTCGCCGGGTGTGGCCACCTACCGGCTCGCCGCGGACCTCCCGTCCGGCGAGCACCGCGTCGAGCTGGTCAAGGAGACGGAGGCCGGGCGCGGCTTCGCCGTACACGGCTTTGCCGTGACGGGGCGGCCGCTCGCGGCGTCGCCGCCCGCCCCTCGCCACCTCGAGTTCTACGGCGACTCCGGCCTCGCCGGCTTCTCGCTCATGAGCGAGCGCAACGAGGAAGGCTGGGACCTCGTCGGCAGCTTCAACACGTACGCCGGCGTCACGGCGCGAGCCTTCGGCGCCGACTACCACAACATCTCGGTGTCGGGCGCCACCCTGGCGAGCATGGCCCGGGACTACGCCCGGCGCGACCGGCACGACGCGTCGTCGACCTGGGACTTCGCCCGGTACCCCGCCGACGTCGTCGTCGTGGACCTCGGGTCCAACGACGTCTACGAGGTCCCGCCCGCCGAGGTCCGCAAGCGCTACGTCAGGCTGCTCGACCGCTTGCGCGCCGCGCACCCCGCGGCGCACATCGTGCTCTTCGACTCCTACGGCTGGGGCAAGGTCGAGCCGGCCGACTACTCCGCCGAGGTCGTCGCCGGCTACGGCGACCCCAGCGTCTCCGCCGCCTTCTTCCCCTGGCTGTTCGAGCGTTGGCACGGCTGCGAGTCTGACCACGGCGGGATGGCGCGCTACCTCATCGCCCACCTCGAGCGGGTCACGGGCTGGAAGGCCGGCGAGCCCGACCTCATGAGCGGCTACGGATGGGAGGGCGGCTTCGCCAACGGCGGCTTCGAGGAGGCCGCACCCTTCGGCGGCTTCGGCTGGCGCTACGCCGACGCGCCCGGCGTCGAGCGCGTCCGGGACGCCGCCTCCGCGCACGAGGGCGAGCACTTCCTGCGCCTCGGGCGCGGGGCCTCCGTCCATCAGTCGAACCCTGCCCGCGGTGGCCAGGAGGTGACGGTCGCGCTCTGGATGCGCGGCGCCGTCGAAGGCGCTCGCGCCGCGCTCACGGTCGACTTCCGCGGCCAGGAGATGGGCACCCCGCCGCTGCGTTCGCGCACGCGGACCTTCGCCCTCTCCACGGAGTGGCGGCGGTACGAGCTGTCCGCGCGAGCCCCCTTCGTCCCCGTGGACCCCGTCTTCCAGACGAGACTCACGCTGTTCGGCGCGAGGGGGACGGCGGAGCTCGACGGCCTGGAGATGCGTACGACCTGATCCGGCGCCGCCTCCGGGCGAGGGTCTCCGGTGACCGCCGCCCGGTGCGGCAAGACCGCTGCAACGTTCGCGAGCGCGCCGCACTCCTGTCGCGCAGGACGCTGCCAGACTCCGCCCCGTGCTCGCATCCTCCATGCGCGTCAGCACGATCAGCCGCCCCTGCGGTCTCCAAGTCCTGCGCCCATGTGGCCGTGGTTCCGTGCTATCCGGGTATTGCGTGCCCGGTCTGCACGCTCTCGACTGAGTGCGTCATGCTTGCCGACACGCCCGCAGCTCAAGATGCCTACATCCCTCGAGCGCTGACGCGCAGGCTGGTGGAGCTGGCGGGCCCCTTCCCCGTCATCTGCCTCACCGGCCCTCGGCAGTCGGGTAAGACCACGCTCGCGCGCAACGCCTTCCCCGGCTTTCGGTACGTCTCGCTCGAAGAGACTCTCGTCCGTCAGGAAGCCACGCACGATCCCGCGCGCTTCCTTCGCCGGACGGCCGCGGGCGCCGACGGGGTGATCCTCGACGAGGCGCAGCGGGCGCCCGAGCTCTTCTCGTATCTCCAGGGTTTCATCGACGAACGGCGCGGCGGCCCGTTCGTTCTCACGGGTTCGCAGGACTTCCTGCTGCTCGAGTCGATCACGCAAAGCCTGGCCGGCAGAGCCGCCGTGCTCGAGCTTCTGCCGCTCTCTGTGGCCGAGCTCGAACGCCGGCCGTCGCTGGCGCCCCGCGATCTCGAGCGCTCTCTGGCCGCCAGCCCTGCGCCACCCAGACCAGCGGCCGATGTCGACGACCTGATGATGACCGGGTTCTATCCCGCCCTACACTCCCGTGCGCTGCCGCCGGCGCCGTGGTTCAACGGCTACGTGCGCACGTACGTGGAACGCGACGCCCGGCAAGCGGGCGCCATCGGCGACCTCGACACGTTTCAGCGCTTCGTCGGCCTCTGCGCCGGCAGGGTCGGTCAGCTCCTCAACCTCACCTCGCTGGGCGACGACGCCGGCATCGACCGCACCACGGCGCGCCGCTGGCTCTCGATCCTGAGGGCCAGCTACATCGTCACGACGCTGCAACCCCACTACGCGAACTTCTCCCGGCGGCTCGTGAAGACGCCGAAGCTGTACTTCCTCGACACGGGCCTCGTCTGTCACCTCCTCGGGATCCGGGAGGTCGACCAGCTTCGCGGGCATCCCCTGCGCGGCGCGGTCTTCGAGAACTTCGTGGTCGCGGAGCTGACGAAGGTCTTCGCCAACGCCGCGGAGACGCCGCGGCTCCATTTCTGGCGGGACTCACATGGGGCAGAGGTGGACGTCGTCCTGGACTTCGGCGGCGTGCGGGTGCCCATCGAGATCAAGTCCGGCGAGACGCCGGGTCGCAGCTACTACCGCGGCCTGCACGTGTTCCGCGACCTTGCCGCTGCATCGGGCCAGCAGATCCCCGATCCGTACGGCATCCTCGTCTACGGCGGCGACGAGTCCGGCGACCGCTGGGGCCACATGCTGCGGCCGTGGTGGGCGTGCTCGTGAGGGATCGAGGTCAAGGCGGTCGGGCCGGGCGGCAACCACCCTGCCCGGCGCGAGGCGCACGTGTGACGTGACCGCTCGGCGGCGGTAGGCTACCCCGACGAGACGCCGGCGCTCGCGCCGGCGAGAAGGCTGAAGGAGTGAGCGGCGATGGCGGATCGGACGAGCAGGGCGAAGGAATGGCCCGGCGGCGTGGCGCGCGCGGCCGTCTACTGGCAGGGCGGCGACCCACGCTGGCAGACCGGCGATATCGTGCCGCTGACGACCAGCGAACGCGCCGACGTGTGCATCGTGGGCGGCGGGTTCACGGGTCTCTGGACGGCCCTCTCGATGAAGCGGCTCGCGCCGGGGACGGACGTCGTGCTGATCGAAAGAGAGTACTGCGGCGCCGGCGCCAGCGGCCGCAACGGCGGCTGGGTGAACGGCTGGGACGACATGCTGCCCAGCCTCGTCTCCCGCTTTGGCCGGGACGCCGCGCTGTGGCTGCTCGACGCCTCCCGGCGCAGCCTCGACGACCTCCGCGACACGGTGCGCGACGGCGCCATCGACTGCGACCTTTCGTTCGAGGGCGGCCTCACCGTGGCGCTCTCCCCGGCCCAGGTCGAGGGCGTTCTGGAGCCCGCGCTCCTGGCGCGCGAGTTGGGCCGCGACGACCTCTTCCGCATCCTCGGCAAGGACGAGGCGGTCGCCCTGTCGGGGGCGCCGGCGGCCGAGGCCGGGGCGCTGATCCTGCGCGCCGGCAGCGTGCAGCCGGCGCTGCTCGTCCAGGGCCTGCGCCGCCTGGTGGTCGCGGCCGGCGTGCGCGTCTACGAGGCCACGCCGATGGTCGGCCTGGAGCGCACGCTGCCCGCCGTCGTCAAGACCCCGTCCGGGAGCGTGACCGCCGACCAGGTCGTCCTCGCCTCCGGCGCCCGGCTCGCCCGCGTCGCCGAGCTGCGCCGCACCGTGTTCATCATCCCCTCGCACGTCGTCGCCACGGCGAGCTCCGCGGAGGCGCTGGAGCGCCTCGGGTGGGTGACCGGCCGTCCCTTCTCGGACGGACGCACCGCCGTGCACTACGCGCAGCGCACGGCCGACGACCGCCTCGTCTTCGGCCGCGGCGGCGGCCGCCTCGGCTACGGCGGCCGCGTCATCCCCGCCCACTACCACGACGCCCGCGAGAGCGCGGGCATCGTCGCCGACATGCACGGCATGCTGCCCACCACGCACGGTCTCGAGGTGCAGTGGCGCTGGGGCGGGCCTCTGGAGCGTACCCAGCACGGCGTTCCCTGGGTCGGCGCCCTGGGCAAGTACCGCAACCTCCACTACGGCCTGGGCTACTCCGGCAACGGCGTGGCGGCCTCCAACCTCATCGGCCGCACCCTGGCTTCGCTGGCCCTGGGCCTCGAGGACGACTACGCGCGGTCGCCGCTGGTCTCCGAGCCGCCGACCTACCTGCCGCCGGAGCCCATCCGTTCGGCCGGGGCGCGCGCCGTGCGCAGCGCCATCGAGCGCTGCGAGGCGATGGAGGACGAGGGCCGCAAGCCGGACCCGGTCTCACGGGCGCTGCGGCGTTGCCTCACCATCTCGATGCCGAAGGGCGTCACCCTGTGGCGCCGCGACGAGATGGACTGAGCGGCGGCGGCGCCGAGCCGCGCGCCTTTGAGCTGCCGGACGATGGCTTGTACCGCCGCGGCCCGGCGCTCTTCGCGAGCTCTTCCGCCGGTCTCGACCGGTCCATCCGGCCGCAGCGCACCACGGCAGCCTTGACGCGGACCAGATACGCTTGCTATGCGTACGGACAGCGAGATCATCGGGGAGGTGGGTCCTTGAGACGATGTGCCCGTGCAGGGCGCACCCGCAGCGGAGGCTTCGGCCCGAATGCCTTCACCAGCGACGACAAGCTCAGGTACCGGCACTGCGCTGGGGCGGCGCGGACGTGACCGCGCCGCGGATCGACTGCCTCTCGGCGGCCGAGAAGGACGCGCTGTACCAGCGCGTGCTGCACGTTCTCGAGCACGTCGGCGTCGGTGTGGGCTCGGCGAGCGTCCTCCGCCTGCTCGCCGAGGCGGGGGCGCAGGTCGATGAGGAGCGCCGGCTCGCCAAGCTGCCGCCGGCGCTGGTCGAGAGCTGCCTCGCGAAGGCGCCGCGGCAGATCCGGCTTGCCGGGCGCGATCCGGCGCACGACCTCGTCGTCGGCGCCGGCGCGCCGCTCGCCTGCACCACCGACGGCATGGCGACGATGGTCATGGACGACGCGACCGGCGAGGTGCGCGCGGCCACCCGGGCCGACATGGAGTACTACTTCGGCCTCTTCGACGCCCTGCCAGAGCTCGACTTCATCTGGACGACGCTCACGGGCCCCGACCTCGACGCCGTCACGGGGGGCCTGGAGACCGACCTGATCGCCCTGGAGTCGACCTCGAAGCACGTCCAAAGCATCGTCGCGCATTCGCCGGAGCAGGTGCCGCCACTCCTGGAGATGCTTGAGGCGATCGCGGGGGCGCCGCTCCACGAGAGACCCATCTACTCCTCCCTGCACTGCCCCGTGTCGCCGCTGCAGTTCGAGAGCGACAAGCTCGACGCCTCCATCGAGCTGGCGCGTCACGGCGTGCCCGTCAACATCCATCCCCTGCCGCTGATGGGATCCACCAGCCCGATGAGCATCCTCGGCTCGGCCGTGACGGGGATCGCGGAGCTCCTCGCCGGCATCGTGATCTTCCAGCTTGCGGCGCCCGGCTGCGCGCTGACCGTGGTCGCCACCGGCGGCGCGACCGACCTGCGCACCGGCGGCTACCTCTGCGGAGCTCCGGAGGTCGCGCTGCTCGACATGGTCTGCCTCTCGATGAGCACGCACTTCGGGCTGCCGAGCATGGGCTCGGGGATCAGCTCGGAGGCGAAGGCGGCCAACTTCCAGGCCGGCGCCGAGGGCGCCATCACCGCCATGGCGACCGTCCTCGCCGGGGCCGACATGCTCGTGTCGGCCGGGCTCCTGGACTCGGTGCAGTCCATCTCGACCGCCAAGGTGATGCTCGACTGCGACACGATCGGGTCCGTGCGCCGGCTCCTCCGCTTGCCGGCGGTGGACGACGCATCGACGCTGCTCGACGACATCGCCGCGGTGGGCCCCGGCGGCCATTTTCTCGGACGGCGGAGCTCCCGCGAGGGCTCGCGCCGCGGCGAGATCTGGCGCCCGTCGGTGTTCCAGCGCGGGAGCCTCTCCGAGTTCGCGGGGCGCTCCCTGGTGAGCGACGCGCTGGAGCGCGCCCAAGCCGTGCTCGCCGCGCACGTGCCCACGCCCATCCCCGACGATGCCCGCCGCGAGGCGCGCGCCGCGTTCGAGCGGTATGCGCGCGGCGCGGGCGCCGACGCCCACTGACTGAAGCAACGTCACCCACATCATCCGGAGGAAACGACATGACTGCTCCAGGATCCCGCCCCAAGGTCGTCGCCGTGATCGGCAGCCCCAGGCGGCGCGGCAACACGGTGGCCCTGGTGGACGCCGCCCTCGAGGAGCTCCAGCGCGGCGGCTGCGACTGCACGCGGATAGTGCTCTCCACGCTGCGCATCGACGCCTGTGACGGCCACGAGAACTGCGGCGAGCGGGAGTCCTGCCCCCACGACGACGACATGCCCGGCGTCCTCGAGCAGGTGTACGCGGCCGACGGCCTCATCCTTGCGACGCCGATCTACTACGAGAACGTCTCGGGGCAGATGAAGACGTTCATGGACCGCAACGCCACCCGCTACTACCACGAGCAGTGGCTGACCCCGAAGGTCGTCGGCCTGATCGCCGTCGCCGGGGAGTCCAGTGCGGACGACACCCTGGCGGCCATGCGCCGCTTCGTGGCGCTGTCGAATCCCGAAGAGGCGCCCGTCGTAGTCCTCGGCGGGTGCGCCGACAAGCCTGGGTCGGCGGCGGACGACGCCGAGCTCATGGCCCAGGCGCGGGAGCTCGGGCGCTCGATGGCCGAGCGGCTCGGGCTCGATCTGGGCTGACCCGCGCCGACGGGGCGGGAGGCGCTACGCCGCCCGCCCCGCCTCCTGGACCAGCGCCTCGAGCGCGGTCCCGAGCCGTTCGTGCAGCGCGCGAATCAGTTTGCCGCGCGCGCTGGCGGTGCTAGACTGTGCCCGTGCTCGCGGCCTGCATCAGCATCAGCACGATCAACCGCTCCTGCGGTCTGTAGACCCGTCCGCTTCCCCGCGGACGGGTTTTTCCAGGCTGCCATCTCTTTCGCCCATCCGCTGGCAGTCCCCACCCCGAACCGTCACCGGACACATGCGAGGTTGCCGCAATGACCACCCGTATCAATCCCATCGCCCCGCGTCTCAAGTGGGACGTCCTCGATTCCAGCGAGCTTGAACGCATCCACGAGGCCACCCTCGAGATCATGGAGGACGTCGGCGTCCGCTTCCCCAGCGAGCGCGCGCTCGCCGTGCTCGAGGGCAGCGGCTGCGAGGTGGACCGCGCGACCCAGGTCGCCAAGCTCCCTCGCGCGCTGGTCATGGAGGCGGTCTCCTGGGCGCCGCGCGAGTACGTGCTCGCCGGCCGCGACCCCGCCTGCGACATGCTCATCGACGGCAAGCATTGCTACCTGAGCAACGACGGCTCCGGCGTGTTCGTCTTCGACCACAAGACCGGCGAGAAGCGCCCCAGCACGAAGAACGACGCCGCCACCAGCGCGCGCTTCGTCGATGCGCTTCCCAACATCAGCTTCTACTGGGGCCCCGTGGTCACCAGCCAGGACGTGCCCCCGGCCACCAAGGCGCTGCACGACGCCGAGGCCGTGTTCACCAACACCAGCAAGCACTTCCAGACGGTGACCACCGTCGGCGAGAAGCCGGCCCGCTACATCATCGAGATGGCGGCCGCCATCGCCGGCGGCCTCGACAGGCTGCGCGAGAGGCCGATCCTGAGCTTCATGCAGTGCGCCGTCGACCCGCTCGGTCACGACGGCCCCAACCTGGAGGCCAACCTCGTGGCCGCCGAGCATGGGCTGGCCAGCGGCTTCATGCCCATGCCCCTCGCGGCCGGCACCGGCCCGGCTACGCTGGCCGGCAACCTCGTCGTGCAGAACGCCGAGGCGCTCAGCGGCGTCGTCCTTCTGCAGCTTGCCTACCCCGGCTCGCCCTGCTTCTTCGCCGGCGCCCCGAGCGTCATCGATCTCAAGACCGGCGGTTACACCGGCGGCTCGCCCGAGGACTACCTGCTCGCCGCCGCCAGCACTCAGCTGGCGCACTTCTACGGCATCCCCATGGCGATGGGCACCATGGCCACGGGGGCCAAGGAGCCCGATTGGCAGGCCGCCATCGACGATTCGCTCAGCACGTTCGCCAGCGTCATGAGCAGCGCCGACATGATGAACGGCGCCGGCCTGCTCAACGGTTCCAAGATCTTGAGCTATCCGCACATGGTGATGGAGACCGAGATCTACTCCATCGTGCAGAAGGTCGCCGGCGGCATCGAGGTCAGCGACGAGACGCTGGCCCTGGACGTGATCAAGAAGGTCGGCCCCAACGGCACCTACCTCGCCGAGAAGCACACGCGGGCGCACATGAAGGAGATCTGGCGCCCGACCGTGTGGGACCGCACGCCCTACGACAGCTGGCTGCGAGACGGTAGGAAGGGCGCCTTGCACAAGGCCACCGAGATCGCCGACGACATCCTCGAGAACCACCGGCCCGAGCCGCTGTCTGACGACGTGGTGAGGGAACTGCGCGCGATCGTCGCGCGCGCCGACAAGGAGCTGGCGGGGATCTGATGACCGAGCTCTGCCCCATCCTCACGTCGCCGACGAGGCTGGCGCTCAAGATCCTCGGCGACGACGACCTGCGCCGCGTGCACGCGGCGGCGCTGGCGCTGCTGGGCGCCGAGGGCGCCGCCGCCGAGAAGGCCGCGCGCCTGGCCCCCGACACCGTCGTCCTCGGGGGCCGCGTCTACGAGCACCACACTGTGCTCGGCGCGAGGCACTGCTGGCTGGGCACGGGCGGCCCCGCCGCGCTGGTGCGCCCACGCGAGGGCGGCGACCCGCGCCCGGCGACCGCCGCCGACCTTGACGAGGCGTGCCGGCTCGCCGACGCGCTGCCCGAGGTGGCCGTCGTGTACGGCCCGCCGGTGCGCGCCGCCGGCGAGACGCTTCTCGGCGATCTGGCGCGCTGCTTCGCGGCGACCAGCAAGCACGTGCAGCTCACGACGCTGCGCACCGCTGAGGAGGCTCGTGCGGTGCTGCGCATGGCGATCGCCGTGGCCGGCTCCGAGGTCGAGCTGCGCGGGCGCCCGCCGGTCAGCCTGTGCGCCGGCGCCGACGCGCTCGGCGCCGCATCGGTGTTCGCCCGCGCCGGGCTGCCGGTGGGCGTCGTCGCGGCGCCCAACGGCCGCGCGGCCGGCGCCGCTGACGAGGCGGATCTGGCCGCGGCCCTGGTCCGCCATCACGCCGGCGTGCTGGCCGCCTGCGCCGCCATCCAGGCCACAGTCCCCGGAGCGCCGTTCTTCTACGTCGCCGACCCGGCGCTCGCCGGCCTGGCGGCCGGCAGCCCCGCAGCCGCCATGTTCCAGATCGCCGCCGTGCAGCTGGCCGCCCACGTAGGGCTGCCCGTGAGCGCCGTCGGCATGACCACCGGCAGCCACGAGCCCGACTGGCAGGCCTGCACGCAGAACGCCTTCGCCGCGCTCAGCGCCATGGCCGCCGGCGCCGACCTCACGGCGGGCGCCGGCACACTGGGCGGCGGGAGCGTCTTCTCCGCCCAGCAGCTCGTCATGGACTCCGAGATCTACTCGTGGAACGCGCGCCTCGTCGCGGGCGTCATGGTGGACGAAGAGAGCATCGCTCTGGACACGATCAAACAGGTCGGTATCGGCGGCAACTTCCTCGGCCAGCGTCATACGCGCAAGCACGTGCAGGACGTCTGGCGGCCGCGCCTGCTCGACCGCGGCATGTGGGACGCCTGGGTCGAATCCGGCAGGGAGGGCGCCTACGAGAAGGCGTCGGACCTGGTCGATGAGCATCTCGCCGAGCACCAGGTGCTCCCGCTCGGCGACGAGGTCACGGCGAAGCTGGCCCGCATCGTCGCCGAGGCCGGGCTGTAGTGTGGGGTACCTGACGCACGGATGCAGACGACGCCGGAGCGGCTACGCCGCCGGCGCCTCACAAAAAGGAGACAGACGATGACCAGGAGCTACAAGGACATACCGCTCTTCAAAGACGTCACCGAGGAGGAGTGGAACGACTACCGCTGGCAGATGCGCAACCGGCTCACCACCACGGCCGATTTCGAGCAGGTGCTCAACCTCACCGACAAGCAGCGCGCCGACCTCGACGCCTGCATGGGCAAGTTCCGCGTGTCCGTGACGCCCTACTACGCCTCGCTGATGGACCCCGACGACCCGCGCTGCCCGGTGCGTGTGCAGGGCGCGCCCTCACCGGCCGAGCTGGTCATCCATCACGAAGACATCAAGGACGCCGTCAGCGAGGATTTCGACTCGCCGACGCCGCGCATCACGCACCGCTACCCCGACCGCGTGCTCTTCGTGGTCACCGAGATGTGCAGCATGTATTGCCGCCACTGCACGCGGCGGCGCCTGGTCGGCGGCACCGAGGCCATGGTCAAGCAGGGCGAGATCGACAACGCCATCAAGTACATCGAGCGCTCCCCCGAGGTGCGCGACGTGCTGATCAGCGGCGGCGACCCGCTGGTCCTCTCGGACGATCAGCTCGAGGCGATCATCAAGCGCGTGTACGCCATCCCCCACGTCGAGATCATCCGCCTCGGCACGCGCGCCCCCGTGGTCTTCCCGCAGCGCATCACGCCCGAGCTCGTGACCATGCTGAAGAAGTACCAGCCGCTCTACATCAACACGCACTTCAACCACCCCAAGGAGTTCACGCCCGAGAGCAAGAAGGCCTGCGACATGCTCGCCGACGGCGGCTTCCCGCTGGGCAACCAGACGGTGCTCATGGCCGGCGTCAACGACTGCGCCAAGGTCATGAAGAAGCTCGTCCACAAGCTCGTCGAGTACCGCGTCAAGCCCTACTACTACTACCAGTGCGACCTCGCCGAGGGCACCGCGCACTTCCGCACCAGCGTGGCCAAGGGCATCGAGATCTACGAGAGTCTGCGCGGGCACACCACGGGCTTCGCCGTGCCGACCTACATCATCGACGCCATCGGCGGCGGCGGTAAGACGCCGGTGTTCCCCAACTACGTCATAAGCCAGGCCCCGCACCAGATCATCCTGCGCAACTACGAGGGCGTGATCAGCAAGTACACCGAGCCCAAGGAGTACGTGGAGGGCGAGTGCCACTGCGAGGACTGCGAGGCGGAGAAGCAGCGTCTCGGCGTGGCCGGCCTCTTCGACAGCCCCGAGCCGACGCTGCAGGACGTGTGGGCGGCGCGCCTGCAGAAGGTCGTGGACCGCAAGAACCGCATGGCCGACGTGTTCGGGCCGGCCAAGGTCTGAGGCGGCCGGCATGCCGAAGGTCTTCGTCGAACCAATCGGGCTGACCCTCCAGGTCGATGAGCAGGAGACGCTGCTCGACGGCTTCGCGCGCGCCGCGGTCGAGATCCCGACCGACTGCGCGGGGCGGGGAACCTGCGGCAAGTGCCTCGTGCGGCTGGGCTCGGGCGAGCTCACGGCGCCCACCGAGCGCGAGCTCAAGCGCATCCCCGAGAAGCTGCGCGCCGAGGGCTGGCGCCTGGCTTGCCAGGCGTACCCTCGCTCGGCGCGGGTGAGCATCGAGGTGCGCGGCGCCGCCGGTCAGCGCCGCATCCTCACCACCTCCCGGCTGCGGCACGGCGCCGCGCATCCCGCCGTGGTGACCCGGATGGTCGAGCTGCAGCCGCCGACGCTCGCCGACGCGCGCTCCGATCTGGAGCGCTTCGACGAGGCCCTCGGCGGCGTCGAGGTGCCGCTCAAGGTCCTCATGTGCCTCCCCAAGACCCTCCGTGACGGGCGCTGGAAGGCGATCGCCACGCTGTACGGCAAGCGCGTGATCGACGTACACGCCGCCGACCATCACGCCCCGGAGCTCTACGGCGCGGCGGTGGACGTCGGCACCTCCAAGGTCATCGTCTACCTGTTCGATCTGGCGCGCGGCGCGCTCATCGACCAGGAGGCCGTGGAGAACCCGCAGATGCGCTACGGCGAGGACGTCATCTCGCGCATCGCCCACGCCGCCCAGCACAACGACACGGCCGCCCTCGCCCAAGCGGTGCGCGAGGGCGTCAACGCCGACTTGAAGGCGCTGTACGAGCGACAGGGCATCCATCCCAACCACGTCTGCGACATGACCGTGGTGGGCAACACCGCCATGCACCATCTGGCGCTCGGCCTCTCGCCGGTCGGTCTCGGGCAGGCGCCGTTCGCGCCGGCCGCCGCCGAGCCGCTCACGCTGCGCGCGAGTGAGCTCGGCCTCGACATGAACCCGGACGGCGGCGTGTACTTCCCTCCGCCTATCGCCGGCTTCGTGGGCTCGGACGCGCTGGCCGTGATCGCCGCCACGCGGCTCGCCGGCAAGAAGCGTCCGTCCATGGCCATCGACATCGGCACCAATACGGAGATCGCGCTCGCCCACGAAGGTCGCGTGACGGTCACCAGTTGCGCCTCCGGACCCGCCTTTGAGGGCTACCAGATCCGCCACGGTATGAAGGCCGTCGCCGGCGCCATCGAGCGCGTGCGCATCACCCGGCACGGCAACGCCACCGACATCGTGACGATCGCCGGCGCCGAGCCTATCGGCATCTGCGGCTCCGGCGTGGTCGACCTGCTCGCCGGGCTGGTCCACGCCGGCGTCATCGACAAGAGCGGCCGCGTGCAGGAGCACCCCCGCGTGCGCGTCGGCGAGGAGGGCCGCGAGTACCTCGTCACCGCCGGTCCGCACGGCGACATCGTCTTCACGCAGCACGACGTGCGCAGCCTGCAGCTCGCCAAGGGGGCTATCCACAGCGGCTGGGAGCTGCTGCTCGACACCCTCGGCGTCGCCGTCGGGGAGCTCGACCGCGTGTACATCGCCGGCGCCTTCGGCAACTACCTCGACCTCGACGCCGCCCAGTTCCTCGGCCTGTTCCCGCCGGTCACCAAGGGACGTGTCGCCTTCGTCGGCAACGCCGCCGGCGTGGGCGCGCAGATGGCCCTGATCGACGTGCGGGCGCGTCGCCGCATGGCGCGGCTGCGCGAGCGCATCGAGTTCCTCGACCTTGCCACCGACAAGCGGTTCCTGGATGTCTTCGCCGGTCGCCTCGGCTTCGCCGGCGACTGACCGGCGACTCCGCGGGTACGCCGAGATCGGCGTCGCGGCGCTCATTCTGGGCACCTCGGCGACGCTCATCCAGATATCGACGATGCCGGCCGGCCTGTTGGTCGTGCTGCGCATGGCGCTGGCCGGCATCGTCCTCGGGGTGCTCTTTCTGAAGACCGGCGGCATCGCCGAGGTGCGCCGCTCCGGGTACTTCCGCCGCATGATCCTCGTCGGCTTCGTCGTCGCCCTCGAGCTGATCTTCTACTTCGCCTCGATCCGCCTGGCCAACGTCACGGTGGGCGTCTCGCTGGAGTACATGGCGCCCGTCTTTGTCGCGGTGCTGGCGCCGTGGGTGCTGCGCACGCGGCGCCAGACCATCGACATGGTGGCCGTGGCCGTCGCCGTCGGCGGCATGGCGCTCATGGTGCTGCCGGGCCTCATGCTGGGCGCGGGCCGGACGAGCATCCCCGGCATCATCTTCGGCCTCCTGGCGGGGCTGATGTTCGCCACCGCGATGATGCTCATCAAGAGCATGGGCCAGGACGTGCGGGGCTCCACCTTCGCGCTCTTCTTCTGCTTCGGCAGCGTCGTGCTGCTCACGCCGCTGGCCGTGTGGCAGACGCTCGCCGGCCACTACCAGCTCACCTGGACCGACACGTGGATCGTGCTGGTCAGCGGGATCGTCTACACGGCCCTGTGCTTCAGCCTCTTCACCGACGGCATCCGCTACGTGCGCGTGGAGCACGCCGGCATCCTGGGGTACATCGAGCCGGTCACGTCGCCGCTGTGGGCCTTTCTGCTCATCGGCGAGAAGCCGTCGTGGACCACGCTCGCCGGCGGCGCCCTGATCATCGTCGCCGGCGCCCTCGTCATCGTCTTCGGCAAGGGCGACAGCGAGCCGCTGCTGGAGCCGCTCTCGTGAGCGGCGGAGGCGGGGGAGAAGCCGCGCCCGCCGGCGCGCCGGCGGCACGCGCCGCCGCCTCGTCCGGGGGAGGTAGTGACCCGGCGGGCGCCGGCACCACTCCCGGCACCACCCGTGGTACCACTCCCGGCACCACCCGTGGTACCACTCCCGGCACCAGCGGTGGTGCCGAGGGCATCGTTGACTCCGGCTCCACCCCCGGCGGCCAGCCCCGGGAGCGCCTGCGCGGCTACCTCGAGGTCGGCCTCGCCTCTCTGGCCAATGGCTCCATCGGCGTCATGGTCACCTACGCCGACATGCCGGCGACGATGCTGCTCTGCCTGCGCATGGCGTTCGCCGCCGCGGCGCTCGGCGTCTTCGTCATGATCAGCGGCAGCTGGCGCGACCTGCGCAGCCCCGGAGCGCCCCTCCGCCTGCTCGGCATCAGCGTCTCGCTGGCCCTGAACCTCATCCTGTACTTTCTCGCCATCCGCTACACGGGCGTCGCGGTGGCCGTCTTCCTGTCGTACCTCGCGCCCGTGTACCTGGCGTTCGTCGCCCCGCGCATCCTCCACGAGGCCACCGACCGCATCGTCTACGTGGCGCTGGCCATCGGCCTCGCCGGCATGGCGGTGATCCTCGTGCCCGGTCTGTTGCTCGAGGGGACGAAGCTCTCGGCCGCCGGCCTCTTCTACGGCTGGGCGGCCGGCGTCCTGTACGCCGTCTACCTGCTCTTCGCCAAGAGCCTGCGCGGGCGCCACGTGCGCAGCACGGCGGTGGTGTTCACGCAGAGCGCGTTCACCGCCGCCGTCATGCTCGTGCCTGGGCTGATGGCCGTCTCGGCGGCCCACTACCACTACAGCGGCAGCGACCTGCTCATGGCGGCGCTGCTCGGCCTGCTCAACACGGCTTTCGCGTTCAGCCTCTTCATGGACGGCCTGCGCTACATCCGCGTGCAGCATGCCTCGATCATCGCGTACATCGAGCCCGTGAGCGCGCCGCTCTACGCGCTCGTCTTTCTCAGCCAGATGCCCTCGGGGTGGACGATCGCCGGCGGCGCCATGATCGTGGCCGCCGGCATCCTCGTTGTCCTCTACGGACGCGAGCAGCTCGAGCCGGAGCTGCTCGGATGACCGGCAGCGTCGCCCGCAGCTACGCGCTCGTCGCCGGCTCGTTTCTCCTCATCGGCCTGAGCGGCACCCTGGTGACCTGGGCCAAGGCCCCGGAAAGCGTGCTGCTCGTCCTGCGCTTCTCGATCGCAGGTCTCCTTCTGGGAGCGGTCTTCGCACGGCGCCGCCCGCTCGCAGGGATCTTTCGCCGGCGCATCTGGCCGCGGCTGCTGCTGATGGGCGCGCTCGACGCCTTCGCGCTGCTGCTGTACTTCTTCGCGGTGCGCTCGACGGGTGTGGCGATCGGCACCTTCTTCCTGTTCGTGCAGCCCGTGTGGGTGGCGCTCCTTGCCCCGCGGCTGCTCAAGGCGCCCACTGAGCGCGTCGTCTTCTGGGCGCTCGCCATCGCCGTCGGCGGTCTCGCGGTGATCCTCGCCCCGTCCTTCCTGAGCGGCGGGGTGCGCCTGTCGGCGGTCGGTGTCGCCGCCGGCCTCCTCGCCGGGCTGGCCTACGCGGGCTTCACCCTGCTCGTGAAGGGCCTGACCCGCGAGGTCCCCAGCGTCACCATCGTGATCGTCGAGAGCTCTCTGGACGCTCTGATCCTCCTGCCGCTGGCGCTCTGGCAGACCGTGGGCGCAGGCTACGGTGTCACGGCGCGCGACCTCGTTGCCGCCCTGGTGCTCGGCGTGGTGTGCACGGCGTTCGCCTACACGATGTGGGTGGAGGGCATGGCCCGCATCAAGGTGCAGCACAGCTCCATCCTGGGGTTCCTGACGCCCGTGGCGGCGCCCATCTACGCTCTCGTCCTGCTGGGACAGCGGATCACGGCGTGGACCGCGATCGGGGGAGTCCTGATCCTCGCCGCCGGCATCCTCGTGGTGCGGTACGGCCGCGAGGACGCCGAGCCGGAGCCGCCGGCGTGAGCGGCGCGGTCGGACGACCCGTGCGGGCGGCCGCCGCAGGCCCGCCGCGCCGCGACCCGCTCGGCTACGTGATGGTCGTCGCGGCGTACCTGCTCATGGGCGGCACCGCGTCGCTCGTCGCCCTGACCGACGCCCCCACGGGCGCGGTGCTCTGCGTGCGCATGGCGTTCGCGTGCCTGGTCCTGGCCGCCTTCTTCGCACGGCGCAGGATGCTCACCGACTGGCGCCGCCCAGGCGCCGCTCCCCGGCTCTTGCTCCTGGGGGCCGTGTCGTCCGTCTCGGCTCTCCTCCTCTTCGTCGCCATCCGCGCCACCGGCGTGGCCATCGCCATGATCCTGCTCTTCATGATGCCCGTGTGGGTGGCGCTGGTGGCCCCGCGGATCTTCGGCCTGCGGCGCGAGCCGATCGTCTTCCCCGCGCTCGCGCTCGCCGGCCTGGCCGTGATCCTCGCGCCTGGGCTCCTCGGCGGCGGCGCCAGGACGTCCGCCCTCGGGCTCGCCGCCGGCGTCGGCGCGGGCCTCACCTACGCCGCGTTCGTGCTGCTGGTCAAGGACCTGACGCGGCGCGTGGCATCGACCACGGTCTCGTTCTCCGAGGCCGGTCTCGACGCCCTCTTCCTGCTGCCCCTGGCGCTGTGGCAGCTCTCAGACACGGGGTATCACTTCACGCTGCGCGACCTCGTGGTGCTCCTCGTCATGGGCGTGGTCTGCACGGCGCTCGCGCACACGCTCTGGGCCGAGGGCACGCGTCGCGTGCGCGTGGAGCATGTCTCGATCCTCGGCTACGTCGAGCCCGTGGCGGCGCCCATCTACGCTCTCATCCTCCTCGGCCAGCGGCCGGGCCTGTGGACCATCGTGGGCGGCGCCCTGATCCTCTCCGCCGGCCTGCTCGTCGTGGTGTTCGGGCGCGCCGGGGGGGAGTCGTCGCTGGCGGCCCTCGCCGAGGCGGAGCCCCTGTGACGGGCCGCGCGCCCATCGGCCTGGCGGGGGCGACCGCCTCCGGCGAGGCGCGCGCCGCCGCCTCCGGCGAGGCAGGGGCGGCCGCCGCAGGCCCGCCGCGTCGCGATGCGCTCGGCTACGGCATCGTGCTGCTCTCGTACCTGGGCATGGCCGGCAGCGCGCCACTCGTCGCCTGGGCCGACGCCCCCGTGGCGATCATCCTCATGCTGCGCATGGCCTTCGCCGCCCTGGTGCTCGGCGTCGTCTTTCTGCGACGCCCGATGCTCGCCGACTGGCGCCGCCCGGGCGCCGCCTGGCGCCTCATCGTCATGGCGGCGATGTCGTCGCTCACCCTGCTCCTCTTCTTTTTCGCGGTGCTCAACACCAGCGTCGCGATCGCCATGTTCCTGCTCTTCCTGATGCCGGTCTGGGTGGCCCTCATGGCCCCGCGGGTCTTTCATTCTCCGCGGGACCCCATCGTGTGGCCGGCGCTCGGCCTCGCCCTCGCCGGCCTGGTAGTGATCCTTCTGCCCGACCTGGTCGGCGAGGGCGTCAAGCTCTCGCTCGCCGGCCTGCTGGCGGCGCTCTTCACGGGGTTCGGCTACGCCACGTACGCCGTCTCGGTGAAGGGGCTCACGAAGATCGTCGCGCCGTCCACCATCTCGACGGCCGAGGCGGCCGGCGACACGCTCTTCGTGCTGCCGCTGGCTCTCTGGCAGTTCTCCAGCACCGGCTACCACGTGGACGAGCGCGCCTGGATCGCCGCCGCCGTCATGGGCGTCTTCTGCACGGCGATCGCCTACACGCTCTGGATCGAGGGCACGCGCCGGGTGCGTGTCGAGCAAGTCACGATCCTGGGCTACATCGAGCCGGTGGCGGGGCCGCTGTACGCCGTGTTCCTGGTGGGGCAGATGCCGACCGTGTGGACGGTGATCGGCGGCGCCCTGATCCTGGGCGCCGGGCTGCTCGTCGTGGTGTTCGGCCGCGGCGAAGGCGAAGCCTCCGTCGCCGCGGCCGCACAGCCGGAGCCGCTCTGATGACGGGCGGCGCCCCGTGAACAGCCGCGCCGCCCAGGGCTACCTGCTGGTCGCCGGGTCCTTCCTCATCCTCGGCCTCATCGGCGTCCTCGTGGAGTGGGCCACTGCGCCGGAGAGCGCCCTGCTCGTCACGCGGTTCGTCACCGCCGGCCTGGTGCTGGGCGTGGTCTTCGCCCGCAGACGCCCGCTGGCCGGAGCGATGGACCGCGCCGTGTGGCCGCGCCTCCTGCTGATGGGCGTCGTGGACTCGGCCACGCTCCTCCTCTTCTTTGTCGCGATCCGAGGCACGAGCGTCGCCATCGGCATGTTTCTGCTCTTCCTCGCGCCCGTGTGGGTGGCGCTCATCGCTCCGCGGGTCTTTCGCGCTCGCACCGAGGGCATCGTCTACCCGGCGCTGGCGCTCGCCCTCGCCGGCCTGGCCGTGATCCTTGCCCCGTCTCTGCTCGGCGAGGGCGTCAAGCTGTCGGCGGCCGGGGTCGGGGCAGGCCTCGGCGCCGGCCTCGGCTACGCGGCCTTCCAGCTCATCGTCAAGGATCTCACGAAGAGGGTCGCGGCGGTCACGATCGTGTTCGCCGAGGTCTGCCTCGACGGGGCCATCATCCTGCCGCTGGCGCTGTGGCAGACGGTCGGCATGGGCTACCATCTGACCGCCCGCGATCTCGCCGCCGGGGTCATCCTCGGCGTCGTGTGCACGGCGCTCGCCTACATGATGTGGACCGAGGGCGTCGGCCGCATCAAAGTGCAGCACAGCTCGATCCTGGGCTACCTCGAGCCGGTCTGTGCGCCGCTGTACGCGCTGCTCCTGCTCGGTCAGAGCATCTCGGTGTGGACAGTCGCCGGCGGCGCCCTCATCGTCGCCGCCGGGCTGCTGGTCGTCCTGTTCGGGGAGCGCGAGGCGCCGCCGGCGTCGTTGGAGCCGGGGCCGTGAGGGGCTGCGCCTCCGGCCCCGGCGCCGCGAAGGCCTCCGGCCCCGGCGCCGCGAAGGCCTCCGGCCCCGGCGCCGCGAAGGCCTCCGGCCCCGGCCTCCGACCCTCTGCCGGCGAGGTCATTACCTGGGGAGCGCCCGCCCTGTGCCTTCCTTGCTTCACGATCCCGCCTGGGTCTCGAGGCCCCGCGCCACCGCCCTCCCTGAGAACGCTGGATCTCGGGCGTGCCTCAGGGCTCAGTGCCCCCCGGCCCACCGCCCGGCAGGCGCGCGGGCGGCCGCGGCGGTCCCGTGCGGGGTGGTGCGGGAGGGGAAGATAAGGATTGCCGGGACACGATCATCCCCGTCACTCAGGCGCCGGTGAGCCACGAACGGCGCTCCCGGCGGGCGCCCAGCCGGCGGCGCTCCCCGCGGGCAGCCATCCCCGGCGGCGCTCCCCGCGGGCAGCCATCCCCGGCGGCGGCGCTGACCCTGTGGAGAAGGCCGCCTCCTCGACCTTCTCGTCGTGCCCGGCCGTCCGTGGGCCCGCGGCTGCCGGGGGAAGAGAGGGAAGGCCGCTTCCTGAGGGGAACACAGCCTTCCCACCCCGCACCTTCAGCGGCCGCGGGCCGCTGGCCCGCGGGCCTGGTCGCGCGCTTCCGGCGGCGCGGCTCCGGCGGCCGCGCGGCCTGGTCTTCCGTGAGGCGCGGCCGCGGAAGGCCGTGGTCGCCGCCCCGGCATAGTCACTGTGCGAGCGTATTCCGTTGGCGGTACTTCCAACGGTATCGTTGGAAGTACCGCCAACGGATCCGGCCATCTTCGACTATGCCGCCGGCGGGCCACGTGCGCGGAGCGCGAACCTCGACGCTGAAGCCGCCGTCTCGTCGCGCCCGAGGGAAAGACAGCTCTGCCGCTCTCGTCTCTACCGGCCGCGAGTCGCGTGCCCGCGAGGGAAGTTGGCCGAAGGGCCGCAGTCGCTCAAGCTCCTCCCGCGCGGGCGGCCGCGGCGGTTCCCGCGGCCTCGCGCGGGCCGCCCAGGCGGGCGCGCGGCTGGCCGCGGAGGCCGCGGCGCGCCATCACCGCCCTTTCGGCGCTCGTCGATCCGGAGGCTGAACGCGCGACCGGACGGAAGGGGATGGTCATGTGCCGAGCATTCCTTATCCTCCCTCGCAGCACTACCCCGCGGCGGCGGCCCCGACCCGTTACCCCCCCGCGATACCTGCCTCCCCCAACGCCGCCTGCCCGCGCGCGCGGGATGCCACCGCGCGCCGTATCCGATACGCTCCGGCAGTGCGCGGCGGGCGTCGCCGCCGGCACGCCGCCGGCGCCACCGCCGGAGCCGCGCTCAGGGGGGATCAGGGCTGAGACCTGGTCCTCGTTTGACGCATCTTCACGCGCCGGCATCGCGAAAGGAGTCTCCATGACGAAACCAGTGGAAAGCGCACCCAAGCTCAACCTGCTCCAGTCGATGAGCATGCTCGAGGACGCCCAGCGGCTCACGCCCGGCGGCGTCGGCGGCATCCGCCGGGCCTACAACTTCGTGATCGGCGAGTACCCCGTGTTCATCAGCCACGGCCACGGCGGGCACATCGTCGATGTGGACGGCAACGAGTACATCGACATGCTCTGCGCCTACGGGCCGATAATCCTCGGCTACGTCGAGGACGAGATCAACGCCGCCGCCAGGGCGCAGATGGACAAGGGTTTCTGCTTCAGCCTCGTGCAGCCGCTGCAGAACGAGCTCGAGCAGCGGCTCGCCGACCTCATGCCCTGCGGCGAGCAGACCATCCTCGTCAAGACGGGCTCGGATGGCACCAACGCCGCCGTCCGCGCCTCGCGCGCCTACACGGGCCGCGACAAGATCGCCCGCTGCGGCTATCACGGCTGGGGCGACTGGTGCGTAGAGCATCACGGCGGCGTGCCCGAGGCCGTGTGGCAGCTCACCAAGGAGTTCGAGTACGGCGACATCGCCGACCTCGAGCGCGTGTTCGCCGAGAACCCCGGCGAGATCGCCGGCGTGGTCATCACCCCGGTGGGCCACCCGATGGCCAAGCCCATCATCGCGCCGCCGCCGGGGTACCTGGAGGCCGTCAAGGAGCTGACCCACAAGCACGGCGCCGTGCTGACCTTCGACGAGGTCCGTACCGGCTTCCGCGTCAGCATGGGCGGCGCCAGCGAGCGCTACGGCGTGGCGCCCGACCTCACGACGGTCGGCAAGGCTATGGCCAACGGCTACTCCATCGCGGCGCTGGTGGGCAGGCGCGAGATCATGAGCGTGTACGTCAAGGACGCCTTCCTCAGCTCGACGTACTTCCCCAACAGCCTCGAGATGGCGGCCAGCATGAAGTGCCTCGAGATCCTCGAGCGCGAGAAGGTGCCGGACGTGATCTGGGAGCGCGGCACGAAGTTCCTCGCGCGACTCGGGGCGATCGTCGACGCCTCCGGCGTGCCGGTCACGAAGAGCGGCATCCCGCCGATGCCCTTCCTGACCTTCGACCACGTGGACGAGCACTACAAGGAGCGGCGCACGGAGTTCTACACGCAGTGCATCCGCCGCGGCCTGTTCGTGCAGCCGTATCACCACTGGTACATCTGCTACCGCCACACCGAGGCCGACCTGGACCGCGCCCTCGAGGTCGTGGAGGAGAGCCTGGCCTTCGTGGCGGAGCAGTACCCGTACAAGCCGTGACCTTTACCTGCCCGAGACGCGGCGCCTGACGGCGCCGCGTCTCGCGGCGAGGTGGCGACGGCCGCCTCGCCGGGCGAGACGAGATCAGGGGGAGCGATGGATAAGCTCATCATCACGGTCGCCGGTATCGGCGCCGAGACCACCAAGGCGGCGCAGCCGGCTCTGCCGGTGACCGCCGCCGAGATCGGCGCCGACGCCGCGCGGTGCGCGGAGGCCGGCGCCTCCATGTACCACCTGCACGTGCGCGACGCGGCCGCGAGCCCGACGCAGGCCAAGGAGGTCTTCGCGGCCGCCATCGATGAGATCCGCAGGCGCAGCGACATCATCATCCAGACGAGCACCGGCGGCGCCATGGGCATGAGCGCCGACGAGCGCCTGCAGCCGCTCGAGCTCGACCCCGAGATGGCGTCGCTGACGACGGGCACCTCGAACTTCGGCGACGACGTCTTCTTCAACGACACGGCGCTGATGACGGAGTTCTACCAGCGCATGCAGAAGAAGGGCGTGCGCCCGGAGTTCGAGATCTTCGAAGCCGGGCAGATGGACAACGCCCTCAAGCTGGTCAAGAAGTCCGGCCCGGCGGGCCCGCTGATGCACTGGGACTTCGTGCTGGGCGTGCCGGGCAGCATGAGCGGCGAGCCCCGCAACCTCGTGTTTCTCGTCGACCGCGTGCCCGAGGGCTCCACCTGGACCTGCACCGGCATCGGCCGCTGGCACATGCCGGTGACCATGACGGCTCTGGCCCTGGGCGGCAACGTGCGCCTCGGCTTCGAGGACAACGTCTTCTACCACAAGGGCGTGCTCGCCACGGGTAACGCCGAGCTCGTCGGCCGCGTGGCCCGTATCTCGCGCGAGTGGGGCCGCGAGACGGCCACGCCCGACGAGGCGCGGCAGATCCTCAAGCTGGGGAAACACGCCTGACGAGGCCCTCCAGTCTCGGCTCGAGCGCGGCCATCATCTCGTCGAACGGCGGCAGAGTCCGGATCAGGGTGGCCAAGGTCGACTGCCACTGCCGCTCGGCCTGCGAGACCACACGTGGATCGACGAAGTCGCTCGCCGATCGGAAGCTCACCATCCGCACCTCGCACTTCTCCGGCAGGATCCGTGCTACAGCCGGGCGATCGAGGGCCACTCCCAGGTCAGCGACGATCCTCCACAGGTCGTAGTAGTCGCGTGCCCAGTCGCGTGCCCAGCGTCCCTGCTCGATACGGGCGCGTACCTGCAGCAGGGTGCGGAGTCTCTCCGCCACGATCTCTTCGAGGGAACAGCACAGGAGGGTCGCCGCCGACTCCTCCTCATACCCGTGCAGCAGCCTGCGGCGCTCGGGAGGCAGGGCAAGCGGTTCGTCCATCGTGATCTCGAGCTTGACGCTGCACAGCGGCGTCGGTTGCCACGGGAACTGCACGAGCAGGCGAAAGGCCTCCTGCCCGCCAGGGTGAGGCGAGCGCTGGGGGCGCCGGTCGAGTCTCACTGATGGCGGACTCGCTTCGGCGAGGCTCGTCTGTGCCGCCCTTGAAGACCAGACACCCGGCCAGCGTGGGCTGGGCGTAGACAGCGGCGAGGACATGCCCCAGGGCGTAGTCGCGCTCGACGACATCGATGGGCACGCCGAGTCGTTGCGCCTCACGGCGCAACCGCCGGCGCAGCGGCTCAGTCACGGACTTCGTCGTCGGCTCGGCTTGCAGGCGCGCCGCCGAGGTTCTCGATCACCATCCAATGCCGATCGTGTCGTCCGCGCCGCGGCATCCCTGGGTCGAGCGGCACGGCGCTCGAGGCCGGCATTGCGAGGAGGGGCGCCAGGTCGCCCTCAGCGACACCCGTGGCCGTCAGTGCCCAGCCCAGGCGCTTGGCCACGGCTACGACGCCGTACCGCACGCCATAGCCCACCAGGCGCCCCACGTCCAGATCATCGGCCGCATGCTCCAGCACGTTGAGCCCCGTGGCGACCCCACCGAAGACCCGCGGCATCGCGAACAGATCGAGCACGGTGCGCTCGCGGTCGGTCATGCGTACCCGGAAGTGCTCGTCCAGCCACACCGACTCCAAGCCGAGGCGATAGCGCTCCTCGACGATGGTGATGTACCGGATGCTGATGTCCGCAGCCGTCCAGGTACAGCGCTCCGCGGCTTGAGCACCGTGGCGCATGCCGGGTGTGACGACCTTGCGAGGCGTGGATGCCGTGACGATCACGGGGACCTGATCGGTGAAACCGTGGTGGGCGAGCGCCGACCAGTGGCTGATGGCTGATGGCGTGACGAGTGCGGTCGCGACCACGAAGGGCGGCAGGTCTATGCCGCCTGGGAGCCTCCCGGTTCCGGCGTACAGCCCGCGACGCAGTCGCAACAGCCAGCCGGCGTCGCTCAGCGCCTTCAGCAGCCTGCAAACGCGTGCGCGGGACGTGCCCGGAGGCGCCGCCGCCACGGCATCATCGACGGTGAACACGTAGCGGCCGGCGTCGGCGAGCGCTCGCGCGAGCATCACGCCGGCCGATTCGCCGTATGAGCGAGAGCCGTCAGTGCGCATGTCAACCTACTTCGATAATGACGTTGACAGTCATTTACGAAGTAGTATAGCATGCACGACACGCTCCCACAACTGGCCTCCTGACAAGGACAGATGTGCAGCAGGCTCAAGCAATCGCCCCACCCTGCCGATGACTCTGGCTGCGGGCAAGGACCAGCACGGCCGCGTTGTGGGCGCACACCGGAAGCTGAATCACGTGTGCGCTTTTCGCGCGGCTGCGGCGAGCGGGAGAGCCGGATGGCGTTCCGAGCGAAGAACCGAAAGGCCGAGCGCGGCGAGATCGAACTGCTGCGCGGCCTCGTCGCGCTCGCCAACCAGTTGCAGTCCAGCCTCGAGCTGGACGATATCGTGCGCGTCATCGCGACGGCCCTCAGCGAGACCTTCGGGTTCCGCGAGGCCGCGGTGTACCTGGCGGAGCCCGACGGCGACACCTTTCGCGTGCACGCCACGGTGGGCGAGCATCCCGACTACGACCGGGAGCTGTTCGACCTGCCGGCGCCGCGCCACATCTGGGACGAGCTCTTCCAGGTGAAGTACCAGATGGGCTCGTCCTACTTCGTCGACCACCGTCGGCACGAGTGGACCGCAGAGCAGCTTCACTACCTGCCGCCGCTCGACCTCGGGTCGCGGGGCGCGGACGAGTGGGCCAGCAACGACGACCTGCTCGTGCCCCTCTACGACAAGCGGCACGGGCTCATGGGCGTCCTCGACCTGTACGACCCGGCCGACCGCGGCCTGCCGACCCTCGACCTGGTCAAGTCGCTGGAGGTCTTTGCTACGCATGCCGCGGTGGCCATCGAGAACGCTCGGCAGTATCGGCAGCTCGAGAGCACGACCGCGCAACTCGAGGCTCAGCTGGCGCTGCGGCACGTGCTGCTCGACCTCAGCGCGGCGCTGCTTTCGATGCTCGGCGAGCGCGAGCTCTTCACGCAGATCGCCGCGCTTCTCAAGAGCATCGTCGAGTACGACGCCATGGAGATCCGGCTCGTGGACGAAGTCGCGGGCGAGCTGTACTGCGGCTACGCCAGCGACCAGGACGTCGAGCAGATGGCGAGCTGGCGCGCCCCACTCGACGTCGGCGTCAGCGGCTGGGTGCTGCTGCACAACGAGGCCCAGCTCGTCAACGACATGCTGGGCGACCCGCGCGGGGCGCTCGTGCCGGGCACCGAAGAGGGAGAGTTGCAGGCTTCGATCATCGTGCCGCTCAACGTGCGCGGCAAGGTGATCGGCGTGCTCTGCCTCGACCGCATGGACGGTCGGCTCTTCGAAGAGCACGAGCTCGAGCCGACCATGCTCTTCGCCAACATGGCGGCGATCGCCATCCAGAACGCGCGCGTCTACGAGGAGCTGGAACGCCAGGCCATCAGCGACGGCCTCACCGGGCTCCACAACCACAGGCACTTTCACGAGACCCTCAGCGCCGAGGTGCGTCGCGCCGAGCGCTACGGAGAGACGTTCTGCCTGCTGATGATGGACCTCGACCACTTCAAGGCGGTCAACGACACCATCGGCCACCAGAAGGGCGACGAAGTGCTGCGCGCCGTCAGCGACTTGCTGCGCGCGTGCTCGCGCGAATCGGACTACCTGGCGCGGTACGGCGGCGATGAGTTCGCGATCATCCTGCCGCGCACCGCGCTGGAGGAGGCGCGGACGCTCGCCGAGCGCATCCGCGCCGCGGTCGCGGCCAGCGGCCACGACACGATGCGCATGACGGCGTCGATCGGCGTCGCCGCCTTCCCCGAGTCGGCCGTGGACAGTGACGGCGTGCTGGGCGCGGCGGACGCCGCGCTGCTGCTCGCCAAGTCGCAGGGCCGCGACAGGGTGTGCCTCGTCATCGAGGGGTAGGGACGGCTGCGCGCCGATTGGGCCGAGCCCGACCGGCTCGCAGGGCGGCGGGGCCGGCACGCGGCCTACAGCGACATCAGCGGCAGCGCGCGGTCAGCGTCCCCGAGCGGAAGACGCGAGGCGCCGGGATGCACTACGTACCCCGGCCGGGCGCCGCCGACCGGAGCCGCCCGGGGTGGGGTAGTGCGAATCGGCAAGATAAGGAATGGCCCTTTCCTTATCTTACCGCTACGACACGCCGCCCAGGTCGCCCAAGCTGCGCCGCTCCCCAGCCGCCTCGCTGGCCCTGGACGACTCTCGCGTTACACTGGTCGCGTGCAAATGCTCACAGGACAATGAAGACCACCCTCACCATCACGGTCGACGCAGATGTGCTGCGCAAGGCGCGTGTGCGGGCGCTGCAGGACGACACGTCCGTGAATGCGTTCGTGCGCGGTTGCCTCGAGGACTACGCCGACGCGGGCGACAGCGCAGCCCAGGCGGTCGCCGAGGTCAAGCGGCTTATGGACGCCGCCGAACTGCATTGGGGCTCAAACACCTGGTCGCGTGGGGAGCTCTACGAACGATGAGGCTGCGCGTCGGCGCCGAGCGTGCCCACAGGCCGAGGTCTTGACGCTGCAATGCGAATCGATCATCGGTTTGTAGCTGTTGATTTCCAGATAAGAGATGGCGTCTTCTGGAAATAGCATGACTCTCTCCGATGCATCACTGATCGAACAGAACCCTTGGTGGTCGCAGCCCGACGCCTGGGAGGGCCGCGACCCGCACCTGCGCCGCTTGGCCGCCCAGCCGGTCGAGCTACCCTCGCTCGTCGCCGATAGCATCCCGCTGGCGCAGCCTGCGGTGCACGTGGTGCGCTTTCCCCGGCAGCCCGGTGCTCTTCGTGACCCGGGACCTGCTGCAGGTGAGCGAGCGCTGGACCGCCGTGCCGGCAGCGCTCGCGCTGTGGGCCCTCGGGTAGGCACGCGGGCGTCATGAAGCTGATGCAATGGCGCCGGCATAGTAGAGCGGCACGAAGATGAGCCGCCGCTCGGGCAGCGTCGCATAGGCGGCGCTCGATACGACCACGCCTGGCGCCGCCTGTGGATACCTCTCGAGCAGCATGCGCAGGCTGCGCAGGCGGCCGGCCGGGCCCGCCTTGACCTCTATCGGCGCCACTCTCTCGCCGACGTCGATGAGGTAGTCGACCTCGGCCGTGCTGCCGCGCTCCGCGCGCGCCCAGTAGTAGAGCTCGCCGCCGGACGCGGCCAGCAACTCCTGACCGACGAACTGCTCGGCGAGGGCGCCCTGGAAGACCTTGAGCAGATCACGCCGGGCATATTCGACATCGGCGCGCAAGCCGCAGAGGCGCTGCACAAGACCTACGTCGACCATGACCGCCTTGAAGCGCTTCTGCGACGCGCTTGCGGCGAGCGGCGGGCCGGCCGGGCTGGCGGCGCGCACCGGGCGCACCACTCGTGCCCGTGACAGCAAGTCGAAGGCGCGCTTGATGGCCCGGTTGTCGAAGCCCTCGACAAGGTGCGCGTACCTGATCTGGCCACCGACTCCACGGGCGACGCCCGCCAGCACGCCGTCGAGACAATCCTTGTCGGCGCGCCCCGCGTACTTGCCGAAGTCCTCGCGGTACGCGACGGCGATCTCGTCCTGGACGGCGAACGCTTCCTGAAGACTCCCGCCGGCCGCGAACGCCGCCACGGCCTCGGGCATGCCCCCCACGAACAAGTAGCGCCTCACGAGCTCAAGCAGGTGCTCATGTACGACGTCGGACCGCGGGGCAGGCGTCGCACTCACGACCTCGGCGGCGACGTCCTCGCCGAGTGCCCAGAGAAACTCGGCGAACGTCATGGGAAACACGTTGACGAACTGCACGCGTCCTACCGGGAAGGAGTACTCGCCGAGGGCAAACTCGAGCAATGAGCCCGCCGCGACCACGTGCAGCTCGGGCATCTGTTCGTAGAAGTAGCGCAGCGCCACAAGGGCCCGCGGGCATGCCTGGATCTCGTCGAAGAACAGCAGGTCGTGGCCGGCGACTATACGTTGCCCAAGCAGTACCTCGAGCTCCGCGACGATGCCGGGAGCGTCCAGGTTCCCTTCGAAGAGCCGGCGCCAGCCGCGGCGCGCCTCGAGATCGATGGTGTGTGCGGCCGCGAACCGAGCCGCCCCGAACGCGTTGATGGCCCACGTCTTGCCCACCTGACGCGCGCCGCGCACGAGAAGTGGCTTGCGGCGCGGGGAGTCGCTCCAAGCATGCAGGGCTGCGGTGACGGATCGTCGCATGAGACGCATGCTCGACCTGAAGTGTCAAAAAGTCAAGGAGATGATTGGCGCCATGTGTCAAAGAATCAAGGTGATTGGCTCGACTGTGGGAATGCAGTCGGCCCACGACCTGCTCCTGCGCCGGAGCGGGCAGAGATTCGATCATCTTGACCAGCGTGGCGATCGCCGCGGAAGACATCGTTCACCCCCCGAGCTCGGGAACCACCTCGACCGGGATCGTTGAGATCGACCCGGCTCTCGCTTCGGAGTACCCCGTGACGCAGACCCCGACGCCGGGGCGCGCGGTGCGCGGCGTTGTGAGGCGGTGGCGTCAACGTTGACGTTCGCTCTCATGGGAGGCGGCCTGCCGGCAGGCGCATGTTCGAGAACGGCTGATTCCGTTAAAGGTACTCCCAACGACACCGTTGGAAGTACAACCAACGGTACGGCCAACGGAAGGCGGTCGAACATCAACTGTGCCTGGGGCACCCTCCACCGACCCGCGGCCGGTGAAGATGGGGGTGCTTTCTCCGCCGGCGCCGCCCGGATCCACGCCGCCCCGTGGACTTCGCGCGCCGCGGCGGCCGCGGGCGGGGCGACAGCGCACACACCAGGACCACTCAGGCCGTTGCCTGCGTTGAGATCTCCTTCTCGTCGAAGGCGCGCGCCTCGTGCCGGACGGCGGCGATCTCCACCCGGTCGTCCTTCCGGCGATACATCACCCGATACGGGCCGACGATGATCTCGCGGACGTCCTCTCGCTGAGTCTCCGGGACCATACGTCCGCCAGGGGCGACCACGTGACCTTCACTTCAGGTACCGCTCCCGCAGGCGCTGCTCGACGACCTCGTGGGGGATGCCCATGCCCGCGTCCAGCTGGGCCTCCGCGGCGCCGATGTCACGGATCACCGCGACCTCATCGACGAGGCTCTCGTACACGCCCACGTCGAGAAGCACCGCGGCGCTGCGGCCGTGCTGCGTCAGGATCACGGGCCGCTTGGTGGCGTGGACCTGCGCGAGGACCGCCGAGGTGCTCGCGCGGAGCTCCGTCACGGGACGGACGTCGACCGAGGGGCGAAGCAGCGCCATGATGACCTCCGTTGCGATACGCTATTACGTACAGTATGGCGCATCGCCGTCAGCAAGAGGAGCTCCCGGTTGGATTCCTCCGCATCGCGGACCCACTCATTGGTCCACTTCATCCCCGCCATCACGTTCCTCCTGTGGTCCACCTCGATCACGTCGAGCGCCGTTCCGCACCTGCCCAGGGCCTCACTGAGCTCAGCGGCCGTCGCTCTTCCCCCGGAACTGTACGACAGGAAGCTCCACCGCGGCCGCGCGCGCAGTCAGCCTCTCGATGGCTTCCACGGCCACGAACCGCCCGCTGCCGCTGCGCCTGAAATCCTCGGAAGGGGCGTTCCCCATCTTGCCTCCACGCGACAAGGGGCCGCGGATCACCCCTCGACGCTGTCACCAGACGAAGCGAGGGCGTCAGCGTTCGCGCGCCTCGGGCGCAGCCCAGACGCCCGTTCAACCTCAGAGAGTGCTCCAACAGTCTCCATGGGGCCATGGTACCGGCGAACACGGCGATGCGCGAGGGTGACGAACCGCGCCGCGGGTGGACGTATGCGGCTGCGCGAGGGTGACGTGCGCCTGAGCGACGGGGGCGGCGACCACGGCCTTCTGCAGCTGACGGAAGACCAGGCCGCGGCCGACGCCCGTGCTCTTGAGGAGGTTCTGGGCGGTGGTGTCCATGGCGAGGTCGGGGTTCACGCGCGTGATGAGGATCGACCCACGCGGCGTCGATGGCGCCGTGCTCGGGGCCGATGGAGATGGCGGCGCGGAGCGTCGTGTCGGCGCCGCCCGCGCCCTGCAGAAGGACCACCGCGCCCTGAGGGGAACCGCGAAGCCGTAGGGCCCAGCGCGCGGTCACCGCTCACAAGGGCGCACGAGGCACGCCTCGTACGTCGCGCGATCGATGGGGATCCAGTCGGTCTTGTCCACGCCCCGCTCGCCAGTGGCTCCCGACGGGGCTGGATACGCGCTGGCCATCTTGATCCAGCGGCTCTGCCGCTCCGCAACGGACCGTACATCTCGAGCGAGCTCGACGAAGTCCTGATCTTGGCTCAGCAGCAGCGCCACGTCGAGCTTGCCGTCGATGGCCATCTGGATGACATCCAGGCTGATCCGGACGTCGATGCCCTTCTCCTCGCCGACGACGGTGACTCGCGGTCTGCCGAGCTCGTCAGGCGCCGAGCGACGGCGGTAACGAAGCGGGCGCGAGTAGACCTGCACACCCTGCGCCTGCCAACGCCGCAGCTCGGCGGTCCAGAAGTGATGCCACTGCGGGCTGATGCGGTGCGACGGCAGACCCGTGTAGTAGCGCGTCTGCAGCAACCGCCAGCCTCGTGGCTCGCAGACTGCGTTCGCGAGGCGGAGGATGTCCAAACGCTGGTCACGGTGGCCGAACGCTCTTCGAGCCGCATGGTAGAGGTTCTGGCCATCGATGAATGCGATCGCGCGAGGATGTCGCGGCTCAGTCACCTCGGAAACCGCAAAAAAATAACCCCGCTGGGGGCCTTGCGGCGCTGCCAGCGGGGACGAATGACGAAAGTATACCAGACCGGGCGATGGCGTCAACGTTGGCGTTCGCACGCCTCGGGCGCAGCCCAGACGCCCATTCAGCCTTTGAGAGTGTTCCGGCGATCTCCATGGGGCCATGGTACCGGCGAACACGGCGATGCGCGAGGATGACGAACCGCGCCGCGGGTGGACGTATGCGGCTGCGCGAGGGTGACATCAGCCTCGGCAACGGGGGCGGCGACCACGCCTTCTGCGGCTGACGGAAGACCAGGCCGCGGCCGACGCCGACGCCAGTACTCTTGAGGAGCATCTGGTCGGCGCCGCCCGCGCGCTCACCGGCGGCCCGCACGTCGCCCCGCATCAAGGAGCCTGGACGGTCAGACTGAGACTGGCGTCAGCGTGTAGACCTTGGCGAGCCTTGACGCCGCCTTCACGTCTCCCCGTCGCAAGGCTTCACGGACGTCGTCGAGCTTGTGGGCGTCTTCCAGGGAAATGCAGGGAGACCACCCTTCATCCGTGGAGATGAGCTCGACGTCCACCTTGGCGACGTACGCGCCCTCGCGAACCATCCTGGAATAGTGCTTGGCGTTCATCATCATGCCCTCGCTCGTGCCGGTATGCCCGATGATCGGAGCCATGCCCAATAGTACATCGGGATGTGTCCGCCGGGGGCCGCCGGCGGGGTAGTGCAAATCGGTAAGATAAGGAAAGGGCCATTCCTTATCTTACCGATTTACGACATGCCGCCTGGATCGCGCCGGGCGGTTCGCGCCGGGGGGTGGCGGGGCGGGCCCGTCACCCCGGGGCGGCGGCGGGCGGGCTCGGCGACGGGGGCGGATCGTGCGCCCCGCACACCCGCCGCACATCCGCGTGAGTGAAACCGCCGCGAACCTGACATACTAGGGGCATGGACAACGTCCGCAACCTGCGCCCCCGGGTGACGCGCAAGCCTGCGCCTCCCAAGAAGCGGCGCGTCGTCATCGGCGTCATCGTCGCCTTCGTCGTGGTGCTCATCGCCGTGTCGGGCAAGGTACTGGGCTTCTACGTGGACTGGCTGTGGTTCGGCGAGGTCGGTTTCCGCTCCGTGTTCTGGACGCGGTTCTGGTGGCAGCTTCTGGTCGGGGTCGCGGCGTTCGCCCTGTTCTTCGTGATCGTCGAGCTCAACGTCGAGCTTGCGCGACGCCTGGCGCCGAGCTTTCGCGTCACGGCGGCGGGCGACCTTCTGGAGCCGCGCAGCGAGGCCGTGCGCAAGTGGGTCGGGTGGGGCGGCCTGGGCGTGAGCCTCCTGGCCGCCGCCGTCGCCGGATGGGGGGCCTCGGCCCAATGGCAGACCTTCCTGCTGTACGTCAAGCAGGCGCCGTTCGGCGAGAAGGACGTCATCTTCGGCCACGACATCGGCTTCTACGTGTTCTCGCTGCCGATGTGGCAGGCGCTGCAGAACTTCGTCTTCGGCGCGCTGGTGGCGTCGCTCGTGCTGGCCGCCATCATGCACCTCGTGATGGGCGGCATCGACTACAAGGCGACGCCGTCCGGCGGAGGGCGCGGCGCGGGGCAAGGCGCGGGAGGGCCCGGCGAGGCCGGCGAGCCGGCCTCGCCGTTCGCCCGCGCCCAGCGCGCCGCCGCTCCGCAGCTTCCGCAGATCGATGTCAAGCTCGGCGGGCGCGCCGTGGCGCACCTCTCGGGCATCCTCGCGGCGATCTTCGTGGTGGTCGGCGTGGGCCAGCTTTTCCGCGCCTGGCGCCTGCTGTACTCCACCGCCGGGGCCGTCTACGGCGCCGGCTACACCGACATCCACATCCGCCTGCCGCTCGCCTACGTCATGCTGGGCATCGCGCTGCTTCTGGCGGCGGCGCTCGTGTGGAACATGTGGCGCCGCCACCAGTGGTGGCCGGTCGTCATCGTGGTGTGGGTGGTCGCCGTCATCGTGCTGCGCGGCGTGGCGCCGGCCGTGTATCAGTCGCTCATCGTGAACCCCAACCAGCTCACCAAGGAGCGCGAGTACATCGCCCACAACCTGGCGGCCACCAAGAGCGCGTACCAGCTCAACGCCATCACGCAGCAGCCGCTCGCCGCCAAGACGCCGCTCACGCCGAAGACGCTGCTGGCCAACCAGCCCACGCTGAGCAACATCCGTCTGTGGGATCCCAACACCCTCGTGACGAGCTACCGGCAACTGCAGGAGCTGCGGCCGTACTACGTCTTCCTCGACGCCGACGTCGACCGCTATACCGTGAATGGCGTCTACCGCCAGACGATGCTCTCGCCGCGCGAGCTCAACATCGACGGGCTCCCGGCGCAGGCCCAGACCTGGGTCAACCAGCACATCACCTACACGCACGGCTTTGGCGTGGCGATGTCCGCGGTGAACCAGGTGACCGCCGACGGCTCGCCCGACTTCCTCGTGCAGGACGTGCCGCCGCAGAGCGTCAAGGGCCTCGAGATCACGCAGCCGCGCATCTACTACGGCGAGCGCGGCACCGGCTACAGCCTCGTGAAGACCAAGGACCAGGCCTTCGACTACCCAGGCCCCAGCGGCGACGTGTACGCCGAGTACGACGGCAGCGGCGGCATCCCCATCTCACCGCTGCTCAACCGCCTGGCCTTCTCGGCGAAGTTCGGCACCATCAAGTTCTTCACCACGTCGTCGTTCGAGAGCAAGAGCCGCATCATCATCCGCAACAACATCCGCGAGCGCATCAGCCAAGCGGCGCCCTTCCTCGCGCTCGACGCCGACCCGTACATGGTGATCGCCGACGGCCGTCTGTGGTGGATCCAGGACGCCTACACGACCACGACGCGCTACCCCTACTCCACGCCGCAGGGCGACCTCAACTACCTGCGCAACTCCGTCAAGATCGTGGTGGACGCCTACAACGGCACGATGAAGTACTTCGTCTTCGACGAGCAGGACCCGCTGCTCAAGACCTACCTGGCGGCGTACCCGTCGCTGTTCACGGCCAAGAGCGAGATGCCGCAGACTCTGATCGACCACCTGCGGTACCCCGAGGACCTCTTCAACGTGCAGGCCGAGGTGTACTCCACCTACCACGTGGACGGCGCCGAGATCCTCTACAACAAGGGCGACCAGTGGGCGATCCCCGAAAACGTGGCGCTGTCGGGGGCCGGCCGCATGGAGGCCTACTACGTGATCATGCGGCTCCCGGGCTCCCCCAAGGAGGAGTTCGTGCTCATGCTGCCGTTCGTGCCCAACGGCCGCAGCAACATGATCTCCTGGCTCGGCGCCCGCTCCGATATGCCCGACTACGGCAAGTCCATCAACTTCACCTTCTCGACGAGCACCACGGTATTCGGCCCCAGCCAGGTCGAGGCGACCATCAACCAGGATCCGGAGATCAGCTCGCAGCGCACGCTCTGGGGCCAGCAGGGCTCGCAGGTGATCCTCGGCAACCTGCTGGTGACGCCCATCGAGGACTCGCTGCTGTACGTGCAGCCGCTGTACCTGCAGAGCGACCAGACGCAGCTGCCGCAGCTCAAGCGCGTGATCGTCTTCTACCGCGCGCCGGCCCCGGCCGGCGGCCAGGGCAACGCCCAGCAGGTGGTGGCCATGCGGGAGACGCTGGGCGAAGCACTCACGGCCGCCTTCGGCGAGAGCTTCGACCCCGGCACCTCGTCGGGCGGCACGGGCACCGGCGGCACGGGTGGCACCGGAGGCACGGGCGGCACCGGCGGAACGGGCGCCGGCGGCACGCTGAGCCAGCAGGCCCGCGACCTCATCGCGCTCGCAAGCAAGCAGTTCGACGACGCGCAGACGGCGCTGCAGGCCGGCGACTTCGCCGGGTACGGCCTTCAGATAGAGGCCCTGCAGAAGACGCTGCGCGATCTGCAGGCCCTGCAGTAGCCGGCCCGGGCCGGAGGCTCGAAGGGGTTCCCGTCGCGCCGCGCGCTCAGTCCGCAGCCGGCGGAGCCTCGATGAAGCGCACGCCGGGCAGGCCGCGGAAATGCTCGTCGTGGGTCCACACCTCTGCCCCGTGCGCCTGCGCGGTGGCGTAGATGACGCTGTCGGCGCACGGCAATGCCGCGCGTTCGCCGAGGAGCGCGGCCGACGCCGCGAGCGTGACATCGAGCGGCACGACCGTGCCCAGCGTCATGACGGCGACGCTGTCGGCCGCGGCCTGCTCGCCGCGTTCGCGGCACATGACGCGCGCCACCTCGAGGATGCACACGGTAGGTACCAGAACCTCGTCGGGCTGCGCGAGCGCCGGCGCGTACGACGCGGCCAGGCCGGCGCCCTTGATGGCCTCCAGCCAGCCGCGCGAGTCGACGAGGATCACAGCCGGTCCTCGTCCCGCGCCGAGGACGTGTCGATGTCAGGGTACAGTCCGATGATGTCGCTCATGCTGCGCGCGGGCACCACGTGCAGGCGGCCGCCCAGCGCGAGCACGTCGAACTCCTGACCGGGCCGTAGCCCGAGCTCGAGGCGCACGTCCTGGGGGATCACGATCTGGTACTTGCTGGAGAGCGCGACTCTCGTCATGGCCGACCTCGCTGGGGACGTGTGTAGCGCTGGACCGCCCAACAGTACTCTCATCGATGCTCCATTCCAATCTATCGATAGACGGTACGAGCGTATCGACCGCACGACGGCGGGATGCCAAGAGTCGCCGCGACCATCGCGGCCGTGCGATCGCACGTGCTCCACAGTACTCGAGCCGGGGTCTCGGCGGCTATGGGCTCGGGGCCAAGCAGGGGTGACGTTGGGCGATGACGACGGTAGACGTTCGCCCACGACACATCTGGCGGACGGTGCGAAGGGGCGCCGCGCGGACCTCGTCCACGTGCGGTGAAGGACTTCGTTCTCGGCACCCAGGATCCCGGCGGCGACGGAGGGATCGATGAGCCGGTTCGCTCCTGCAGGAGGATCGGCTCAGCCGGCGTGCGACTGTGGGCCCCTGCTAGAGCTTGCCGCGCTCTCGGAGCAGCTTCTCGTACTTTTCGCGGGAGAGCGGACATTCGACGAGCTGCACGAGCTCGTCGCGCTTGAGGCCAAGCTGGCGGGCCATCGTGGTCAGGTATTTGGACCCACAGTAGGTCTCGCCGTGGCTCATCATCGTGTGGATGCCCGACTTCTTGCCGTTGACAATGAAGTGGTAGAAGACGTCGCCGCGATTGACCTCGTCGAACCCCTTGGACGTCAAGCCGCGCCTGACGGTCCTGGCCCGGATGGAGGTCAAGCAGCTTCCTTGACGCTCGACACGAGGCGGTGGAGTCGGCGCTTGAGGTCCTGAGCCTGCGGAAGAAGAGCGTCGTCGCTCTCGCAGGCGATCTCTTCCCACAGGAAGGCGAACTCGCTTTCGAAGCGGGCGATCGCATCCTCGCGGCTGGGGGCGCAGCCCAACAGGCAGAGGGACGGACAGTCGTAGCACCACATGTCATCGTCGAGCTCCAGCGTGACCGTGAGCGCACTGGAGAGATCGAAGCGCCGCCCGTTCCATGCAACGTGATCTCTGCTGATTCGCGTAGTCATGAAGCTCGCTCCCGTACTCCGTGCCCTGCGCTCGCCATTGCAGGGTAGCTGGGCATGACGAGTGAAGCAAGGTACGGATGGTTGACGTTGTGATTTCGGCGAGGGTCTGAGCGGGGACGCTGCCGGGGTGCGCCGCCGTGGCCGTCCTCGGCCGGTGGCCGGCGAGTACATGCGTGAGGGAGGCTGCCGGGAGCCGCGACATCGATTTCCGGCGCGTTCAACGCCGGTATGGTCGATCGATGCAGCACATGCAGCAGCCTTACATGACCGCTACCCGTGCGGCTGGCGTACCATTTGAGTGGGCTACTTGTCGGCCGCCGGCAGGCGGGCGCCAAGTGTTTCAGCGGGATGGGCGCCGAGCGGCGGCGCAGTCGCGCCGCCGCCGCCGCGCGCGGCGATCTCAGGAGTCGAAGAGCCGCGCCGACTGGGCCTCGTGCTCGGCGACGGCGGCGCGCCACACCTCCGGCGGGGCGTTTGTGGGCACGCCGAACTCGTCGGCCAGAAGCACGACCGCGGCTTCGAGCGTCGGCTGACGACAGGGGAAGTGCATGCGGCCGAGGGGCTGCTTTGGCCTCAGCACGCCAGGTTGGCGCAGCGAGGCGACGGTGGACGACCAGCTACTCGGTGAAGACGGGGTCATCCTTGGGCAGCATGGCGCAATATGCGTAGGCCTCGAGCAGCCGGCTGAAATGGCGCCAATCACCGGCGGCGAAGTTGCGGAAGATATCCGCGGGGTCATGTCCCTGTTCGAGGCTCTTGAAGCGCACGAGCTCGACGATCTCGTCGCGGCTCAAGATGTAAGTCTTGGTAGGCAGCATGGAGCACCTCCTCAGCGTGCCTCTCCAAGGTAGCACGTCGCCGGCTGGCGGCAAGGTGGGCATATGGCGGCGGCGGCCGGGCGGCGCGATGCCGCCCAGATCCACGCCGTGCACGCGGGCTTCGTGCGGCCTCGCCGCCGGGGCCGCCCCAGCCGCCCCGTCTGGTGGGGCCGCCCGGCGCGGGGTAGTGCGCAAGGGGAAGCTCGCGGTCCTACCTCCGCCGGCGCTCGCCCGGGGGGCGGAGCCCCGATGCTCGCCGGGCCGGATGCTCCGCCGCCGGCATCCTGATCCCCAGTCTTCAACCCTGCTACCGCGGCAGCTGGAATCCCTGTGAAGCCCCCTCGTCAGTCGGTCACAAACCCCG
>Ga0247841_10000604_pt1 | contig 90843 bp, 125 predicted proteins | sample LaCruzMarch2015__2_FD_192410 | JGI IMG/M metagenome (GOLD analysis project Ga0247841, IMG submission 192410) | Freshwater microbial communities from meromictic Lake La Cruz, Castile-La Mancha, Spain - LaCruzMarch2015_18m | ecosystem: Environmental > Aquatic > Freshwater > Lake | place: Spain...
TCTAAAACTGCAGTAAACATAGTATTAGCAATTCCTATCGCCCCAACAATTAAAGATATTGCTGCTATCGCTGCCAAGAATAGTGTCATTGTACTCATTGTTGCTTCCATAGTTGCTTGCATGGTTGCAGGATTAGATATGCTAAAATCTTTTTTGTCCTCGCTCAAAATTCCTCTAGATAACATTAATCTTTTTGTTATGTCTGTAACTGTTTGATTTGCTAGATTTACGTCTTCTATTTTTACAGAGATAGAATTAAATTCTGTTCTTCCAACATCTGTGAGCGTATCTCGAGCTATGTCAATGGGAATATAAATACTAGAACCCTCTTGGGTTATTCCAACAACATTGAATGACTTTCCCGCGATTAATATTTTATCATTAAGAGATATTGTTTTTCCAAAAACGTTATTTGCTATTCTATCTCCTATTACAACAGAATACATATCGCCGTTTGTAAGAAATCTTCCTGATGCAAGTTTTTCTGTTGTAACCTCTTTCCATGTTAAAATATCTACTCCAGTAATCCTGGTATTTTTTGATGTTTTGCTTGAGAAGGATATATCTTCTGAACCAGATACTTGCCCTGAAACATATTTTACATTATCTACACTTTTTATTACCGTGATGTCTTTTGAAGTTAGGTTTTTTTGAGTTGTTGAAGTTTGTGTTGTTTCTCTTTCTCCTTCAGGACCTCCTCCACCAAAACCGAATCCTGAAGCTCTTTGAGCACCTGGTGAAATAGTAATTACATCTGCTCCAAGGCTACCCAATCTTTCTTCTAGTTGTTGTTGCGCTCCCTGACTCATAGAAACTATAGCAACAACTGCAGCTATTCCCACAATAATACCTATAATTGTAAGCCAGCTTCTTAATTTACTATGAACAAAAATATTGAGTGCGAGTTGAAAAGATTTTTTTAATCTCATTTTGAAATATTTAGACAAAATGAGAGCCTAAAAATTTTTAATTTTTTTAATCTCATTTTAGAGATTATCTATTTTTAATTTTAGAATTCTTAACCCAGTCCGGAATTTCATGGCCTTGAGATTTTTTGGATTTTCCCGGTTTTAACTTTTCAAGCGTTTCTTTTAATTTATCTGGATTTCTATAGAAATAATAAATTAATATTAATAGGGCAACCATTATAACCCAAAAATACCATTTTGAGAAAAAACTTGTTTTTGTTGAAGATGTTCTTGGAAAACTTCCTAGAGCCATAGAAGAATTACCTAGATTTAAGGGAAGTTCCATATTTTCAACTCTTCTTTTTCCTAAATTATCAGTATAATACACATCAAACTTTAGCATTGTTTTTTGTTGTGTGAGATTTTGGGTAGTTGAATCTGTAGGAGGTCTCGTTCTAGTCATGTTTTGAGAAAATGCTCTTTTTGAACTTATTGCAAAACCTACGAGAGTATAATCTCCACTTTCTAAATTTCCCACCATCTGGCCGTCTGTCCCCGTTGTCGTAAATGAATCCTGTTCAGGTATTCTAACAACAACAGAGTTTGCAGCATATTTTCCAATATTGGCTATTGCGATAGATACTTGAGAACCAGAAGTTTCTTGTATTACTGCATCAAATTGTGTTCTTGAATCTTCTATAGAAACATTGAATTTGTTTTCAGCATAGTATATAAAATTTTGACTTATTCCACTATGATACTGTAGTTTTAGATTGTAATCACCATCAAAGGCAGCAGAATCTATTCTTAGTTTATAAGAAACCATCCATACTGTCCTACCATCAGGGGTAAAAGGTATAGATTCTATTGTTTGAATCAAGCTATCGTTTGAATCAAGAGAAAAAGGATATTCTGGATTTAATTTAACAGAAAACCCATTACAATTGCCCAGATCAGTAATTTCAAAAATAACTTTAACATAATCATTTGGAATCGCAGGATTTGGGTCTTGGCTGACAAGTTTTATCGTTGGATCGCATGAATTTGTTTCTGCCGATATGAAACCTATCGCTAATAGAATTAATGACAAGGCAAGATAGTATTTTATTTGATTTCTTCTTTTTTTCATTACGCTAGTTATTTTTGGGTGTTTTTAAACAATGTGGATTTTAAGTCCATTATTATCTTTTTCCATTTGATTTTTTATTTATTTTTTCTTTTTCTATTTTTCCATCTTTTAAATGAATTATTCTTTTTGCATAAGTAACAAGTTCTATATCGTGAGTGATTAAAATTATTGTCTTTCCATCATTATGTAATTTTCCTAAAAAATCCATTACAAACTTTCCTGTTTTAGAATCTAAATTTCCTGTCGGCTCGTCTGCAAGTATTACCTCAGGGTCATTTGCAAGGGCTCTTGCAATTGCAACTCTTTGTTGTTGACCACCAGATAGCTGATTTGGCTTGTGATATAATCTATCTCCTAAACCAAGCATAGTCAATAAGTTCATTGCTCTTTCTTTTGCCTGGCTCTCTGGCATGTCTGCTGCTTCCATGGGCAACATCACATTTTGCAAAGCACTAAGATTTTTTAATAAATTAAATTGTTGAAATATAAATCCTATTGTTTTTCCTCTTAGAATAGCTAAGTCTGATTCGGGCATTAGAGATATATCTTTTCCATTGAGATAAATGTCTCCGAAAGAAGCTTGATCTAACGCCCCCACAATATTAAGCATGGTACTCTTTCCACTTCCAGAAGGACCAGTAATGGCAACAAATTCCCCCTCTTTTATTTCTAAATTAATCTCCTGTAAAACAATAAGGGGTTCTGATTCACCCATATCATATTTTTTCCAGACATTATCAATTTTTATTAATGATTCTTGTTTCATTTTTTGTGAATTTAAAACCACATTCCCATGAATGTGGTAAAAGTTGGTTATCTTATATGAAATTTATATTCTTTATAAGTCGGGTGGAAGATAAGTCCATTTATTTTATAAAGCTTAAAAAGATAGAATCACTAACAATAAAATGCCACCAGGACCAATATTTTTCAATCACTATACTATCTGGATAGAAATGATTTATGCTCTTGTTGTTCTCGTATCTTGCTGGTTAATTTACGCAAGGACAAGGGAAATGTATGAACTGACTTCTCATAAGGGAATAAAGTACTTTAGAAATACGTTTCTATTCTTTGGAGTTACATATGCCGTAAGATTTTTCATGCATTTATTCATGACTTTCAGGATAAATCCCCGGTTATTTGAGCATATTGCTTTTGGGATACGTGACTTTTCATTCTTTATCATGATTTATGCAAGTTGTATGGCAGCAATTTATCTTACATACAGCATTTTCTGGAAAAAACTTGAAAAATACGAATTCAGCAACGTATACATCTTTCATATGGCTGCAATAATAATTGCACTTATTAGTCTGCTGAGAAATTCTCCAGGGATATTTTTATCTTTTCAGGCGGTTTTATTCTTGTTATTAATAATAATAAGTTTCGTAAATTACAGAAAAACGAGAAATAAGAGCAGTTTTTCTCAGTTGTATCTCCTCTATCTCCTTATTTTTGGACTGTGGATAATAAGTAACATTATTGAGTTCATAATAATTTTCTCTACATTAATAGGATTAATTATTTATGGCATCTCTGTTCTACTTTTTATTGTACTTCTCATTAAAGTTCTAAAGAAAGTAAAAAATAAAAGATAACTAACAAAAAAAGATGGTTAAGAAGAGAGGCAAATTGGAAGTGATATATGATATTCTAAAGATAATTATGTTGCATAAGAACTCAATAAAGACAACCCCCCTCTTGAGACAGTCAAATCTTTCATCAGAAAGATTTTTGCAGTATCTTTCAGAGTTATTGGAAAAAGATTTTGTCAGAGAAATAAAAGATAGCAATGATGGAAAGCTTATCACGTTGACAGACAAGGGTTTCAAATATCTTGAGAGATATAAGACAATTAATTCTTTTATTAATGAGTTTGGGTTGTGAAAAAATCTTCAAATCTTGGGAAGAAAGACGAACGCCCTGACCGACGACTGCACCATCTTGGCACTTTCCATGAGAATCGCTTTTTCTTTTATTTAATTGTATCATTATTAGTTTGGCTCAATTTTATTTTTAAATAACTTGGATAAATTTTGAACATAGGCAGGTTTACTAAAGCGATTCTATCTTTTGCATTTTCCATCGCTGTTGTGTGCGATGGAGGCGATTTATAAATCTTGTCGAGAGCGAGTATATGGATACTTTTGAAAAAATTGCGAATAAACGAAATCTTTATAAATATTGATAAATGTCAATAAGATATGAAAGATAAATTAAGTATATTAAAGGCGTTAGCTGATGAAACAAGATTAAAGATAGTAGAGTTCTTATTAGATGGCGAAAAATGCGTTTGCGAGATATTTCCCCATTTGAAGAGAACCCAATCAACAACTTCTATTCAACTAGGCATTTTAGAAAAAGTAGGAATATTGCAGTCAAAGAGAGACGGGAAAAAAGTATTTTATAAAATAAAAGACATTAAAGTTTATCATATCTTCAAGGCGTTGGGCTATGATTCTAAAAAGCTGTCTAAATTTAAATGCTGCTGTGAAAAATGAATAAGAAATATTTTTATGCTGGAATTGGGGTTCTAGTTTTAGCTTTATTAATATTCTTTATCCCAAAATATCTAGGCGAGGATGTTACTGATTCAGGAACTAATATTTCAGGAGACATTGAAAAAATAGAGATTTATCATTTCCATGCAACAAGACAATGTTATACCTGCAAAACAGTAGGAAATTACTCAGAAGAAACAGTCAATACTTATTTTTCTAATGAGTTAAAATCTGGAAAACTTGTCTTTGCTCATATTAACATAGACTTGCCTGAAAATAAAGCACTTGTTGATAAATATGAAGCCAAAGGTTCTTCGTTAATGATTGGAGTTTATGGAAAGGAGGGAAGCTTTTCAAAACAAGAGGATACTAATGTTTGGTATAAAATAGATAATAAAGTAGATTTTGAAACTTATTTAAAAGGTGTGATTGAGCAGAAGTTCTCAGGAAATTAAGATGGATTTAATGTCTTTTATGCAATCAATGGGAACCAATAGCTTTCCTTTGTTAGCTGCATTTTTCATTGGATTAATGACAGCATTAAGTCCCTGTCCTCTCGCTACGAACATTACAGCCATTGCTTATATCTCCAAAAAAATAGATTCTGGAAAGAGAACTTTAATGGCCGGTTTTGTTTATACTCTTGGAAGAATGTTTACTTATGTTCTGCTTGCTAGTCTAATAGTCTACATTGGAGTTAATGTTCAAGGCATTTCTTTATTTTTGCAGAAATATGGTGAAAAGATTATTGGACCATTGTTAATATTTATCGGTTTAATTATGTTTAATATCATAAAACTTCCTTCTTTAAAGTCTGGAGAAAGAATAGATAAATTAAAAGAGAAACTTTCTGAAAAAGGTTATCTCGGTGCATTTTTATTAGGAGTTATTTTTGCTCTTGCATTTTGCCCATTCTCAGCGGTTTTATTCTTTGGGATGCTTGTTCCTCTAGCATTAAAATTCTCAGACGGGATTTTGATACCATCTATCTTTGCATTAGCTACTGGGCTTCCAGTAATAATTTTTTCATTTATATTGGTCTTTAGTGTTTCTAAGCTTGGAAGCATAATGGGAAAGGTTCAGAAGTTTGAAAAATGGATGAGATATTTTGTAGCTTTAGTCTTTATTATAGTCGGCGTTTATTATACTTGGAGAATTTGGGTTTAATCGAAAGATTTAAATATTGATATATATCAATATGTTCGGAGGTAAAAGATGAAAAAACAAAAGAAAAATAAAGTAAAATCAATAAAGATTGAAAACTCTTGTTGCTGCGATTCAGAAGATTGTTGTCCGAAACCAGAAAAAGCAGAATCCAAATGTAGTTGCGGGGGAAATTGCTAATGAAAATAAAAGTTTTGGGGATGGGATGCCCGAACTGCTTGGAGCTTGAAAAAAGAGCAAAAGAAGCGGTTAAACAGCTAGGCATTAAAACAGAAATAGAAAAAGTTACAGACATAACTAAGATAATGGCTTATGGAGTCATGTCTACTCCTGCATTAGTCGTTGATAAAAAGGTTATTGTATCTGGGAAAGTTCCTAGTGTAGAAGATTTAAAGAAACTCATCAAAGTAAAATAATATGGACATTTTTTATCCTATCCAGATATTTGTAAATTGGTTAGTTTACTCTTTGTTTAGTCTTCAACACGGGAGTGTATTGGGGGGAGCAATAAACTTCTTTATTTATGATAGTATTAAGATATTAATTTTATTAGCAGTTATTATTTTTGTAGTTTCTTATATTCGAACGTATTTGGCTCCCGAAAGAATCAAAAAGTTCCTCTCAAAAAAATTTGAATTTTTAGGAAATATGACTGCATCTACAATTGGAATTTTCACTCCATTTTGTTCTTGCTCGGCTGTTCCCTTGTTTATCGGCTTAGTTGAATCAGGAGTTCCATTGGGAGTCACATTCTCTTACTTAATTGCAGCGCCATTAATTAATGAAGTTGCAGCTGCACTTCTCTGGGGATTATTTGGTTGGAAAATTGCTCTCCTCTATGTAGCATCTGGATGGATAATTTCTGTTTTAGCAGGTTTTATTTTAGGTAAGATGAAACTAGAAAGATATGTCGAAGAGTATGTTTATAAAATAAAAATTAAACAACAGGCAACTTTAAACAAGAAATTGCAGAAAGAAAGAATTTCTGAATCATTAGGAGAAACAAAATCAATAACAAAAAAAGTTTTCTTTTATGTTCTGATTGGCATTGCAATTGGTGCATTTATTCATGGATATGCTCCCGAAAATTTATTGACTCAAATTGCCGGAAAAGGGAACTGGTTCGCTGTTCCTATTGCTGTTTTGATTGGAGTACCATTATATGCAAATGCGGCAGGAATGATACCTATTGTAAGTTCATTAATTGAAAAAGGCCTTCCGTTAGGCACTGCTCTTGCTTTTATGATGGCAGTTACTGCATTATCTTTACCAGAAGCAATCATATTACGAAAAGTAATGAAGCCAAGATTATTAGCAATTTATTTTGGAATTGTTGCATTGGGAATAATTTTTACAGGATATTTATTTAACTGGGTTCTATAAATAGGGTTAATTCAATTTTTAAAAATAAAAATTGGGGAAGAATCAAAATCATAGGACTGTCAACGCCCAATCTGGGCGTAGATGGTTCAACGCCCGGCCTGAGAACTATTACGCCCTGACCGGGCACGATATAGTCTTGTTATTTATTAGAGACTCTAACGCCCTTATTAAATTTATTTATCATCTTTATGTTTCTCCTCTAATTTTTTCTCTTTGGCTTCTCGCTTTAATTCTAATATCTTGTTTACCCACTCTGGATTTTCCATCGCTGAATGTCTCGTTTTTGGATTTATAAATCTTGTCGAGATGGAGTGTATAGATTAAAAAACAAAAATTAACAGGGTTATGGCTTTGTTTATTCTTATTGATTTTCTTCGTATTCTGCTAGAAGTTCTTGACCTTCTTCAGAATCGAAATCAACAAAGTCTATACTTGGCTTACTTCTATCGACTTTTCTAAATTGCTTAAGTCTTTCATCCACAGTATAGCCCTTAAATGTTGGCAATTCTTTTACCATTTTGTACCTCCCGTATTTAGTTTATTTGAGGATTTAAGTTTTTTGGAAATATCCTGCAAGATTAATTCTATCTGATCAAGTTTTGAATTTGTTCTCAACTTTTCTCTGCATAATTCTGAAATGGAAAGCTTTCTTTCTTCAGCGTCTTTTTTCAGCTTGCAAATAGTGTCATTCTCGATTCGCAAGTGTAACTGAAATGTTTTGCCCATTTTGTACTTTCCTCCCAGAGTTTAATTTATTGATTATTTCTTGGAGCAGTCTTATGATTTCTTCAGGGTCTACTTTATCGTAAAGAGAGTAGGGGTTATTTTGCATCTTTAGCTTTAGAATTGAATTTATTTGTTTCATTACCCCAACAGTCCCATCCCTTTAATGATTGTCTAGAAAAAAGTTCGATTCTAGGAAGATCACCAAGTAATTCTACAATTTTATCTCTAATTTCATCTGGTTTTCTGGAATGTTCTCTTAATGGTGAGAGAACTATTTGAGAAACCTTATTGGAATTTCTCTTTAGTTTACCTCTAAATCCTAAAACACAGATTTCTGCATTAGCTCTTGTCCAGTTTCCAAGACTAAAAAATGGTTTGCCATTAATCTTATTTGTTTTAATCCAGTTAAATGCAACTGTTACATACCTGAAGCCCCATTTCTTCACAGTTTCTAGGGCTTCAGGCAGTATTGGGAATGTAACCCAAAGAAATAGAGCACAATCTTTATCTGCAAATTTGTCTATCGGAAAATTATAAATATCCTTAATTGGAATGGTGGGATAATGCTTGGTTACATCTGTCCCGTATTTCCAAGGAGGATCAGCATAAACTATCTTATATTTTTTTTTGACTCAACATCCCATAGAAATTCTTTCCTTGAATTTTTTGATTTCATAAAAAACCATGTCTTATTAATCTTAAATAAGTCCGAGTGAATTTTTTGTTAACAAAAATGTTAACATTTTTCTCACTCGGCGATATATAAAATTCTAAAAGAGCAGAGGATCATGAAAAAATGTATAATCTGCTCAAAAGAACTTGATGATAAAGAAGAGAAGTTTTGTTATTCTTGTATTGGTTTCTTTAAAGGAAAATATAAGAAAGACTATTACAAGAAATTGAAAAGATTTGAAAGAATTCTGAAATCCAGATCAATTAAATTTAACGGGAGGTATAAAAATGAATAAGAGAATTTACTCTATCATGGGTCTTGCTTTGTTTCTGGCTGTGTTTGCTCTTCAGTTTATTGTAGCACTGGACTTTAATCAAAGTATCTCTGCACAAGATAAGGCAACATTTGATACAATGCTTTCTCCAGTGATGAAGATATATAATCTAGTAAAGTACTTTGCTTCAGCCATAGCGGTTGTTGTTTTACTCTTTGCTGGAATTACTTATATCACATCTGGAAATGACCCAGGCAAGCGAGAACAAGCGAAGAATATGGCAATGTATGTCGTAATCGGCTTAATTGTCATTTGGCTAGCACCTTTGATAGTAAATTTTATCGTGGGCTAGCATGATAAAGAATTTTTTGATTGGGCTCCTTGCACTTCTACTTTTAGTGGTTGTGCAAGTCCCTTTCATAGATTCTATTGAATGTTCACAAATTTCCCAGCCAAATTACGATACCTGTGTTCAAATTAAGAACATGAACTTAACTGATCTAGAAAAAGAGTTAATAATCTCCAACCTAGATTATTCAAACAAATTTTTCCCAGATCATAAGTATGTTTATGACAGGAATACAAATTTAGCAGTACTCAATCCCCCAGTTGGAGTAAACAAACAGCAGGGTATTTTTGTTAAAGATTTTTGGATGAGTATTTTTACAGCTATGCCTTCTGTTTTGTATAATAATTCCTTGTATGCCCCAAATCAAACCAAAATCTTTACAGGATATAATTATAATTTCGTTTCACCGGTCAATTATGAAAGTTCGGGCTATCCAAATACAAATAACGGGGATTGCAGGAGAATCTATACTCTGACGAGGAATATTTCTGAAAATAAGGTTTTTGTTAATAATGTTTATCAAGGAAGCGGAAAGTTAGTAAATATTAAGATAATTAATGATTCAGAGATTAAAGCAATTTTTACAGTTAATGTTTCTTATTCTATTGATCATTATTATTGGCAAAAATATTGCTCAAAATACAAAAATGGATATTGTAAAAAATACAGCTACAGATGCAAGTATAATTATAATGAAATTCAAAAAGATAATTTGCAAGCAGTAGATACTCTAAAGATAAAATATTATAATAATTATTTATTTGCGAATCTAACTACTATTTCGAGTTATTCGGGCAATACTAAATTTAATATAAACTTCAGCAATTCTGTTAAAGCAAATTTCCAAGATTCATTTTATCGCTTTGATGAATTTGTTTACTCTGTAAATTATTCTAAAGCACCGTACTACATTTTAACATTAAGAGCAGATAACTACAAACAAGAGCAAATAAGTAATTTATTCAAGCAAGAAAATAGTTTAATTGTAAAGAATACTAATAACTGCACAATAGAAACTTTTGATTTCTTTAATTACATGAATAATTCCTGTTATCCCGAACAAAAACCCCTAAATTTCAGGATTGAAACAGATAAACTCAAATATTTTCTAAATGAAACAATAAAAATTTATGTTTATCCTCAAAACCTCTCAGTAAATATCAGTTATGGAAGTCAAAGCAAGATAATAGCCGGAAATACTAGCTTTTCTTCCCAAGCATTAGAAAACAAAATTATTGCTTTCAATGGAACTTCAAAAGCAGAAAGAATAATCTATGTTCAAGAAGAAGATAGATTCGGAATTATCTATAGCCTATCTATTTTTGGTATTTTGAATTATGCTCTTTATGCAATCTTAAGAAAATATTTCGGAGGCTTAATATGAGCTTAAAAAAAGACTATTTTGAATTACTAAAGAACTATTACTTGTGTAGATTTACTCTTTTGATTTATGTTATTCTTTTTTTATCTGAACAAACAATAGACATCTTTTTTATTTTTTGCATATTTGGTCTTTTATATCTTTTAATCAATCATTTATGGACATTGTTTATTGGACTAAAAGAGATTATCCACTTAAAAAAAGAGGTGCACTATGGCAGATGAATGCGGATTATTAAATTTAGCAACCTGTATTCCCCAAAAGTTATTTGATTTTATAATCAGTGTAATTAACGCACCAATTCAGCCGTTATTAGACTTAACAAAGTCCCTTTTAACAGAGCCAGTTAATCTTTCTATTTTTGGATCTATTTGGGCAATAATAATGTATATCCTCTCTATGTTTTATGGTCTACTCTTGCTTTATGCAGGGTTTAACTTTATTATTTCAGGATATGATGTAATCAAAAGAGATAAAGCAAAAACATGGTTCAGAAATATAATAATCATGATAGTTTTAGTTCAGATGTCTTATTTCATTTATTCAACTTTCATTGACATTAACAGCTTGATTACTTCAGGAATTGTCAATATGGTAGATTCAAGATTCTTTCTGCTTACAGCAGACAACATAATTAATATTGGCTTAGAGTTATTCTTAGGACTAATTTATGTGATTACTTTGCTGTTTAGTGTATTACTTCTAACTTTGAGATATATTTTTGTGGCTGTTGGTGTAATTCTAATTCCTATCGGAATATTTCTTTATTTCATCCCCCCCTTGAATAGTTACGGAAAATTGATAATAAATTTCTTGGGAATATGCATTTTCATAACTTTTTTTGATTCTTTGATATTACTTGCTGGCTCTAAAATTGTAGAGATTCCCCTTTTTGAGAATTTTAAAATACTTGTAATGATTGCTTGCTTTTCAATTGTTAATTTTCTTATGTTTTATTTTGTGATATTCTCCGCATTAAAATCTGCTTTTAAAACAGGAGAAAATGTAGCGGGAAATATAGCTTCTGTTGCAAAATATTTCGTATGACATACCAAATACCTCAACAATTAGAGTATAAAGAAAAGATAATGTTTGGATTAACATTTTCACAGCTAGCTTATGCTTTTTTATTTGGTGGAATATCTTTGCTAATGTTTAGAAGAATTGATAATTTTTATCTTAAAATTATCTTAATGTTAATATCCTCCGCATTGGGAATCGGGTTCATGTTTCTCAATCTTTCTACTTTAATAAAGAATTATTGGATTTTCCTGAAATTTCGGAAAGTCTTAGCAGGAGATCCTAAATTGAAAAAGTTAATAGGAATAACTAAAATTAGAAGATATTTAAGAACTATTGTAAATTTTATTTATTTCTAATCTTATCTGCGTTAAATTTAAATTTTGTGCTAATTCTGCACTTAATCCCGTATTTATCACAAAGATAAAATTTGGGATTGTATAAATCGCTTCCCCAGAATCTAACGACTTCTCAATGCTTTCCGATTTAGCTAAAAGACAAGTTAATTGATAATCTCTATTTATGGTATGTGTATTCCCTTTAATATGTGCATGATAAAGATGTTGGTCTGCGGTTAGTTTTATCAAATTTTCAAAAAACCACGCAATTTGTGGGAAGTCTGATTCTGGAAAAATATGGTGAACGTGTATAGCCTCTCCTTTTGCATAGCTGTCTTTAACTTCACTTTCCCTATATTTTCTTTTAATAACATTCTTAGCCCTTTCAATTAAGTACCGGCTATAATCTTTCTTTATTACTTCTGTTTTAGCAGATTCTTGTCTTGTTAGATTTTTATCTTTGGTAATGTCCCTGAAATTTACTTCATTATACATCAAATCACTAAAAGTATATGGGCTTCTTGAAATTCTGCCTTTTTCTACTCCTTTAATCCCATTGTAAACTGCATAAACGTTAAGGATTTTAGGTAAAATTCTTCTTATTTCTACGTTTGTATTAATTGGAGTATTCCCTTTAATAAATTTTATAAATTTATCTTTCAATAGATTAAATTTTTCTTTGGTGTTATCCTCTTTAAACATCTCAAAATATTTTATTATATCCGAATCAGAGAGGACTTTAGTTAGATAATGATATAAAAATAAATAAGCATTTCTCTCTTTTATTGAGATATATTCCAAAAGTCCTTTATCAATTATTTCATATTTATTTCCGACCCCATTTTTCTTAGAATCAAGAATACCCGCATAGTATAACATTCTTAGGGGTTGCTGAATAAACTTATCATATTCATGTTTCGCAGAATCATTTGTGGGGTTAGGTTTATTGAATACCGCCATAGCATTTTTTATAAAATAGTCTAAATTCCAAATATCTTTAACAACAAATTCTTTTTTATCTTCTGGCAGGTTTAGGATACACTCAGCCATAAAAGAGAGAACATCAGGAGTAACTTTTTGATCTGTAAACCTTGAAAACTTATATTTTCTTAAATCTAAGTTCATTTTGCTGAAATATCTTGTTATATCTTCTTCAGTATTAATTTTCATTTTTGATTAAACCCCAAAAGAACACAGAGTTAGAATCTATGTTCAGCGACCTTGTTCCATAATTCCTCGCCACTTTATAAAACCTTTCAAATTCATCTGTTGAAAAATACCCCAACTTTTTTTTAGTTATTTTACAATCTGGATCTTTTATAATTAGTAATGCAAGCGAGCCATCGGCTATTGAATTTTTAGGTAAAAATCCCGCCCTGGGATAATAAGAAAGATTGGGAACTATAACCACCTTATCTCGATTAAGAAATTTTGATACTGCTAATTTTGAGATATTATCAGTAAAGCTATCATAATTTTCTATATTTGCTATTTCTCCATTTTTTATTAAATTTCTAGATTTTAATACGCGATATTTTCCTTTGCTTTTAGTTATAGCCTTTGTTATTTGTCTATCTCTGAAAACATTAAAAACCCCAAATTGCAGTTTTTCTGCAACTTTGTCAAAAAAATAATTTCGATATATTAACCAATAAGGAAAATCTTTTGACATAATATAATCCGAACTCAAATATCTTACTTCTTGAGTTATGTAAGATTCTATTTTAACAAAGTTATCTTTAATTTTATTTCCATCTACAATAATACAAATAGTTTCTATTTTAACATCAAAAGCTAACTCCCCATAATCTATGATCTTCAAAATTACTTTTTTCTCAAGCAATTCTCTTGTTTTATTAAATTCGGGGGTGGATAAAAGACTCTTGGGAGTAATTAATGCAACATATTCAGATAATTTTAAAGCCTTTTCAATAAAAAAAGAAAAAATATTGTTTGTATCTTTATTATACATTCCGTCCTTATATGCAAACAATAAGACTTTTTCTCCCTCTACTTTTTTAAATGGGGGATTACCTACAATTAAATCGTATTTTTTTTGTGGCTTATAAAATATAAAGTTTTCATTAATAAAATTTATTTTTATATTCTTTGGAATCTCTAAGGACTGTAATAGGACTTTTAATGTTTCTAAAACATCTTTATCAAGGTCGATTAAATCAATGGTAACTTCTGAGACATTTTGATATTTTTTAATTAACAACGGAACAAAATTACCGCTTCCTACTGATGGTTCAAGTATCCTTATAGAACTAAAATTATCTGGCTCTGGTAAATCATTAATTATTGAAAAACAAATATCTTGGCTCGTGTAATAAGCAGACAAATCCATTCTTTTAGAGTTGGCTAACTCGCATATCTTGGACAATTCTGTAAAAGAAAGTTTTTTTTTACATTTTCATTAATAAAACTAATTAAGTTGTTTTTATTATCTAATGATTTTTCTTTTATTAGTAATACAATTTGTTTGTCACTTAATTTTTTATTAGAAGATATAGCCTTTATTTTTTTAGCTATTTTTTGGAAGATTAAAGTAGGTACAGCCTCCCCTAAAGATTGCCTTATATTAATTTCATTTTTAGCTAAATATTCTATTTTTTCTTCTTTGCTCATTTTATTCAGTTCTTTTTTTGGAATATCTGACCATTTAAAAGATTCTGGAACGGACATCATAATCATAAGTTCTCTTATGCTAAAGACACGATTGTCTTTTGGATGAATTGTAGATTGGCTTGCCAAAATATCATTTCTTGTATGAACACATGGGGCAATTTTATCCCAATAGCATCTGCAATATTTATCTCCATTCTTATTTGTATTATTAATAATTTTACCATCGACTAATTTATGGGGTATTTTTGTTGGGTTAGAATTTTCAAATGCACTTTGACCCTCCTTTAAATCTTTTATCCAATTTAACATTCTTTTATTATAAATTCTAAAGTTGTGATAGATGTCTTTAGAATAAATTTCTCCCATCCCTTTTAGTGCCGGTAAATGCCCTATTACTTCTCTTAGATTTTTTACCCTCTCATTATCCGGCAAAATATCATAGGGGGTTATATCTTTCAAATCTTTTCTAACTCCTAAAACTAAAGTCCTATTTCTACTTGATGGAACTCCAAAGTCCTTGAAATTAACTACATTATATAAAATGTTATATTTACCCGATAGATTAACATCAATAGATTCTTTAATTGTTTTAATCTTTTTGTCTATATCTGTGCAAGAAGTAGTTAAGAAAGCCTTAACATTTTCAAAAATAAAATATTTTGGTTTTATTTGTTTAACTAAATTTATTGATTCAATAACCAAAGAATTTCTATTCAATTCATCATTTTTTTTGTGATTTGCGATAGACATACCTTGACAGGGCGGGGTAGAAATCAAAACATCAATATCTTTTTTCTTATTGTTCTTTAGCCAATTTTTCACTTCTTCTAACACCCTATTTTTTATTTCTTTTTTTGTTAAATCCCCCAAGATATATCCGGATTCAGAACTACATTTATTATTACATTTTTGAACATCTAATCTTCTTTCAATTAATTCACAGGTAGCTACACAATCAAAATTTTCAAGACTAAAACCATAACAACCAACACCGGCACTACTAAACAAACTAATATAACTTAGTTTATTTTCCATTCTTCTTTCCTCTTTTCATACTAATACTACATTCTGCCATGTTTATAAGTTTTATCTAGTCAAGATTAACAATTCTCAGCCGTTTAGTTAGCTCCATTATTTTAACCATTTGCATTTCCATTGTCCTCATTTTTTCTTGAAGAAGCTCGTTCTCATTCTGTGTTTTTTGAAGTTGCTTTTCTATTTCTGTTTTAGTTACATCCAACAAAAGATCTTCTTCTGCTATAGTATCTTTCATACCCAAGAGTTCAGAGTAATAATGAATCTTGTCAGACTTCTTCCAACCGAATCGATATTTTAATGCTGATTCGGACTTGTATCTTGGAAGCCAATAACAGCAAGAACAGTGGCGAAAATCATACATGGTTAACTTAGAGTATTTCTCTCCTGCCGGACTGGCTTTATCTCCGAAGAGTCTAGCCGAAAGGCGTTTGATATACTGATTAGTTACATGATGATTTATGGGAAATACATAATCATCTGGCTTAAGGTCTAAATTTTTAATATGTGTTTTGAGTAAATCTGAGCAGAGCATAAGCTTTATTCTTCTGCCAAATGTCTTGCTTATTTCATCTCTAATATTAACTTCTTTGCAATCATTAAATAAATCTGAAACTTTTATATTCATCAATTCTGTTGGGGCTCTTATGCCTGTATCAAACAAAAACATAAACAGAACCTTGTATTCATATTTTGCATTATCACATAACTTCTTAATTTGTTCTTCAGTTAGATATACCCATTTGGGTTTTTCCTGTTTAGTATCTAAATCTATCGTTATATCTAAAATTTCAACTCCTTTCTTTTTACTTACTTTCTGATACCAGTGCCAAAACGCTTTAAACGATTTAGAATAAGTATCTACTGAGGAATATTCTCCTCCATCTAACCTTTTAATCACACCATTTTTCATATCTGAAAAAAAGCCAACCAATTGCTCTTCAGAAATATCTGTAATCTTGGCTAATCCATAAATTTCTTTAAATTTTATAGATAAGAAATTTAGTTTATCTCTGAGAGTATTCAATCTTATGAAACTTCTTGATCCCTTAGCACTTTTAGAAGCTACATTAATTCCTTTTTCCATATCAGAAACATATTGAAGAATTATATCTGAGTTTGATTTACTTATGCCCGGGATACCTTCTTTCACAGAATCCTTCCATTTCAGGTATCTTTCCTTATGTTTGTACGGATCGATTTTCATGTTTCATTTAAACATTTACTTTATTTAAGCGACTGCTACTTTTTGTATATCTCTTAAAAATAACAGAAATATATCACGCCCGCACCGGGCAGGATACTATTTTGTGCGTCTAAGGTGATGTAGTTTCGTTCATCACCCAAAAAGCACAAGAATATATTACGCCCTGACCGGCATGACTACGATTTAGTCAGAATAGATGAGATGTTGTTTTGTTTATCTTATTTGATTATGTATATACATATTTATATATCTTTCTCCAGTCGCGCTAGTGTCTCAAGTCGATTTAAGAATTCTTTGTCTTCTTTGTTGTCAAGGTCTATTCCCCCAGATTGATTATTAACATATTTCTTCAGGAACCTTAGTATTTTTACATCGGAAAAATAATCGTAGGCAATGGAGTTTAAACTTTCTGTTCGCGAGTGGAGACGAGGAGAATAAGATTGGCTCATCATAACTACAAGCAATTTAAGTAATAATTCTTGGTAAAATCTGTTTTTTGGCATAAAAGTATTAGTAATCAAGGTATCCGAGAAAGAATTTAGAATGCCCTTTATTATTGAGCCTCTGCAATCATCAAAACAATAAATAACTATATTCTCTCTATCATTATTAAGTTGAAAATTCATCCATAATTTTTCCTTATTACTAAATTTCAAGCCATTGCACTCTTGAATGACATAGTCACAAAAATATTTTAATGTGAGCTTGTAGACAGCCTTTCTATTGGTTCTATTAAGGCTATCATTAAATACAACATCATTCTTTTCAACGTATCCTGAGGCAAGTAACTCTTTCAATAATTTATACACCCATCCAGCGCCATCACATTCTAAAGTTTTTATTATGGATTTACCATTTAAAGTTCCCATTAATAAACAAAGTAACATTCTGCCCTGCTGTCCCCGAGGGTTCCATAGACCATATTTTAGTTTCTTTGGCGGGTTTACCATTTTATCTTGGAAGTAACAATAAACTATGGTTTATATTAATTACTATGATAATCCGAAAAAATAAATGCCAAAATTGTGGACATGAGTGGATTCCTCGAACAGAAACACCTTTAGAATGTCCTAATTGTAAGCGGAGATTAAAAAGACCAAATGATAAATGAAAACGAAATTCAAATTGAACCAGAAAGTATCATAGAGCGCTTGAAGCGAATAGAGTCTCAACTATCAACTAAAAAATTGGTGGAAAATGGGAAACAAGAATAGTCATGTACATTTGTTAATTGAGAGTGAAAAATTGGCAGGATTAAAACTGGAGGCTAGAGAATTAGGAACAAACGTAAACGAGCTTATCAGAAGAAAGCTATCACTCCCCCCGACAGCACAGGAAATAATTTTACTTAGACAATTAAAAATAATGCTTCGAAGATGATACAAAAACTTGCTGAAACTGACTGTTTAATAATAGACCTCCTTAACCAAGAACAACCCCTATCACAATATGAGCTTTCAACCAAATTACATAAATCTAAATCTTCAATCTCAAGGCGAATTTATCGTTTACAAAAAGCAAGTTTGATAATTACCAGAAGAAGAGGAAGGATAATAGAATGTTCCCTAAATAGACATAAGAAGAATGTCATCCAAGAGATACTGGCTATATGGGAAAAGTGCAACCAATCTCTTTTTGATAAATCAAAATCACTAATAAGACCCCACGACTTTGAAATTTATGTAAACGCCTATGTAAAGCCTAATTACTTTAGGGAGAGGTTTAGTTGTCCACATTTTCCAGATAATAGGGTATGTAGAAGTAGAACTATTGGGGGGATAGGTTCTATTGAGCTAAGTTTTAATAAATCATTGGAATTTAAAAGTAGTGCACAAATTTTCATTGAGCCATTTTACTTAATTGTTAATATTGATATAGAAAAAGAAGAATTGGAAGCCCTAATAATCAACGAGATAAGAAAGAGATACACATTCTTAAAAGAAGAGTTAGAGAAAGAGGGAGTCATATTCTCTGAAGACTACGAAATAAGTTCTGGAGCATTATCATTAAATGATGATTATCTGGCTCAAATAGCAATTAGGAATGGATTAAAAATAAAAAATGAATTGGACGAGAGCAATTATGGTCTGCCCGAATTTGAGGCTCATGAAGATTGCATTAATGCTATCTACGCCATTTTACAGTTAAGAAGATTTTGCATTAAGAATAAACTTTCTGAATATGAACTTAGCCAACTCTTTTTGAAAGGATACCAGAATATTATTAGCAAAAATAAAGAGTTGTAGAAAACTTTAGAAAAGAATTTATACTCTCTAAAAAGAAATATATTATGACCGAATTTTACGAAAAGAAAGAAGATTTTCTAAGAGTAATGAAAGGAGATTTCTCTAATATGTTTTATGTTCTCAGAGTCGGTTCACAATATCCATTAGCCAATACCCATCTTACCTTTGGGAATTTAAGGCAAATTGGCACTCAATTAATTGCGGATGTTGCCCCCGCAATTGGCTCCAACTTGTATGTTCAAATAAGACAAAAGACAGACCAAGATGATAGTGTTGCAGTTAATGTCATTGTTCCTTGTGCTAATGGAAAGAATGAACATCAACAATTATCAGATTGGCATTATCAACCTAAGAATAAAGACAATTTTTATTATACTGAATTTAATATAGATTCAACTTCCGTTCAATTAGCTATTGGTAGTGGAGTCATAATCCCAGATTTGTTAAAATACTTTGAACAAAAGACTAAATGGGATTAAATTTATGCAGAACTGCTGATAGTTTCCGAAGATGCAAGTTCATGCAGATTTTTCATAGGCTCGAGCATTTTCGCACTTAGTTTTAGTTTATACTCATAATAGTTTCTCCGAGAATATCCTGCCCCTATCCAAGCCTCAATTCTCTCGCTTTCCTTTTCATAATCCCTAAGAATTTTATCTAATAGAACTAACTTTGGAGAAATCTCCAAACCTTCAAGTAAAATTTTTCTCCAATCCAACCCCTTAGCTTTACATTCCTTGTAGAGCGACAGCCCCTTTATGAGAGTTCTAAGGCTAATATCTGCAACATTAGCATAGCTCTCAACTACTTGATAGACTTGGGTCTTTTCCCCAATAGATAGCTCCTTATGGACTTCTGGAAGGATTTCTTTCATCTTGGTAAGTATCTCTTCATTAGTCGGATTGAACTGTAAAAAAAAGCCCCTATCTCTTAAACTGCTTATTTTCTGCGTAATCTCGTTAAAATTATTACAAATAATAATAACCTTTGACCTTGTTTCGTAGCGACTTGGCACTCCTTCTTCCTCTAATTTAGAAGCAGTTGTAAACCAATTTATTTCTTTAGTCTCTGAAGTATCACAAAACATCTTGAGCAAAGCCACATTAGAGTCATTCTGCAAAAGGCAGTCACAATCATCAAAAACGATAGGCTGATTTTGATGTTCAAATCCCAAGATATAGAGTTTCATAGGCGTAACATGGCTTACTATTTTGAGATATTCCCTATCCTTCATAGAGTCTTCGACTATTCTTGACTTAGATAAGCCACCTATTCCTTCCAAGATAAGCAAGTCTATATTGTTATTTCTAAACATCTCAATATAAAATTGAAGTTCTTTGTAAGTTGTTATCCTCATTTTATGCCTCTCTTTGATAGTCTAATATGTAGTATAAACTATTGTTTATAAACCTTTCGGCGTGTTAGAAAAGTATTTTCACGGGAAAAAATACAAAAACCCTATAAGCCATCCTTATAGCGTAGATATAAAATATGAAGCTCTACAATCTAAATCAAGTAAGATTAGCTAAACTAGGGCATAGAAACATTTAAATAGGTATAAGTAGTATTAACTATTATGGTATATATAGCAGTAAATAAAATTAAAGGAATAAAGTATTACTCTGTTATAAAGAGCAAAAGAGAAGGCGATAAAATTACACAAGAAGTTATAGCTTATCTTGGTTCTGAAAAGGCTCTATTGAAAAAGTTAGGAATAAAAGTAAAGGATTAAACTTTAAACTTTTTTATTAAGACATAATCGCCTTTCTCAATATAGCAAATCCTTGGAATAGTTACTAATTTTTGACCGCTTGACTTATTAGTCCTTACTACTGCTACTACTCCTTTTGCTTGTATTCTCTTGTCTTTCGTTTTAAGAATTTTATGAACCATTTCTAATTTTCTAAATTCAATCTCACTCTTATCCTCTTGCATTGAATCTAGGTTATTTGGTCTTGCGAATTTATTAATTATTCTTTGGTTTAATTCACTTAGCTCTTCCATAGTATTTACTTTAATATTTATTAATACTTATTTAAAGCATATCAAAAATATAAATCTTTGCTTTTTTCTGACAAAACTTTGTTATTTTTTTCTATTTTTGTTATTATTTCCTTTATAATATTTTTTTAGTTTATGTTTTATTTATACCTATATGCTAACACTCCAATATATGCTAAATCCTCATAAAAGTAGCTTAATTGCTCTTGAATAGCGTTGTTTAAGGCATAAACACTTTTTCGTTTATATTAATTATTTGTGTTTCTCCTCTATTTTCCTATCTTTAGTTTATGTATTATTGATATAGCCCCCTGTTTTGGCTTCATCACACGAGACCCTTATGGAAAATCAATAAAAGAAGCAGAATTATCTACTTTAAAGCCAGTTTCATTTCCTCAAAATCTTTTTTACCGAGTTCGCCTTTTGCATATCTAAGTTTTAAAATTGTTAGCGGGTCTTCACTTTTGTTTTCCTTATTTTTAAGCTCACCTTTTTGTGACTTTTTCATTAGCTCTTTTATCAGTTTAGGTATATCTTGCGTAATTTTCCGATTAACTGAACTAAATTGAATAGCTTCATTAGAACTATGGGCAAATATCATAAGCCTGTCTTGGAGCATTCCTTGTTCATAGTCTAAAGATTTAATATGCTCATAAGGTATTTCTCTTATATCTAAAGTTATAAGCCCCTTTCCAATAATTAAAGCTCTCTGATTAGTTAGAACAAGCCAAGGTGAGCCCCATTGAGTTCCAGTACCACTTGTATTTGTTAAACCTGCTGAAGAATGTATTGAAGAATCAGTCCATCTTGCATGTGTGCCAAATAAACCTTTAAAGGAATAGATTATTTGCTCATCTTCATGTAAAAATGTGACAAGTTTCTTCTTTATCTTTTCAGGTAAATCTTTGAAATCAGAGACCCTGCAAGTTTTCTCATGCTTGACTGCTTCTTCTTTATCTTTGAATTCTTCGCCACATTTATCACATTTCCAAACCATTTTAACTCGTGATGATTAGTTGAATTTTCATTTTAATATTAATCCTAAATCATCAATTTAACATTATAGAAACTACTTGAGATTAAGTCTGAAGAAATTCTTATATCTGCTACTTTCAAATCGGTTGGAACATCAAAAACAATTTTCCCCTTCTTTACTATTCCGGGATTTACTTGTTCGAACATTAAAGCAGAACCACTTGGCTTTATATAAAATGCCGCAGTACTATCTGGAGAGAATTCTCTACCTTGGTCATCAACTAATTTAAGATAAGAGTCCATTAAATATTGTGCAGAGTTTCCAGTATTTGTAACTTCAACATCAAGAATAATAAAAATTCCGTCTGCTTTTTCTCCAAAAAATGTGCCCCCCAAGTCTTCACCTATCTCTGTTGCTGTTGAAGATTTAGTAATTTTCCAAGTAAAATCTCCTGCTTGGATAGACTCTCCTAGAGAATAAGTTTTTGCTTCTTCTTGTGTTGCTTTTATTCCAGTATTATCTGAAGGGGAATTATTAGAAGTATTACTAGAACTTGGATTGAATATAGCACTAATCATTCCTATAACAATAAGTCCTATAATAATACTTAATATCCAATGTCTCCGAAACCAGTTATGCTTTATCTCTTGAACCATATCCTTTAAAGAAATTTGCCTTTTATAAATATTGTGATGTCTATTTGATACCTTATCGATGACTAATCCATTAAATAACGAATAATCTATGTTTAGATGGTAGATTATTCACTGTTGAGCTTTATGTTAAGAGGTAGAAGGAGAAAAGCAGTCTTGTTATGTCTGGATAAACCAATGATACCTAAAGAAATAGCTTCAAAATGTAAGATTAGCATACATAATGTTTCTAAATCTTTGAAGGAATTAGCGAATAAAGGTTTGATAAAGTGCGAAAATCCTAAAGATAAGTTCTATAGGTTTTATAAGATTACAAAGAAAGGACTAGCAATCAAAAGACAGATTTAAATAAACATCCTGATTAGGATAAGTATGAAAAAAGAGAGTGAAGTAGGAATTGTTGTAGTTTTTATTATAACTTTATTACTATTTTTGCCTTTCGTTTCTGCTGCTAATTTCGAACTTGTTTCTATTACTAAAACAACTCAGGGTACACCTTATCGTGGAGAACCAGTATCTTATACTGGAATTATCAAGGAATATTCAGATAACATCTGTCAACTTGAATGTAGTTATAGTGGGACAGATTCAGGATACGTTTCAGATGATGGGAATTCTCCTGCTACAAGGATTTCACATCAAAACCCTTCTCAAGAATTTCCAATCGATGTTCAAACTTCTGGTTCTAGTCCTATGACTATAAGCATAACCATTTCTTGTACTCCCCAATGGGCTTTGAATTGTTTAGATACTAGTCCCATATCTCATTCATACACAAAAACTCTATCATTTTTATATCCGGGTGATGGAATATGCACGACTTCAAAAGAGAAATGTGCAGATTATGGCTCTTTTTTGAAAGATACTGTTTGTTCTTGTTCATCAACTAAAGAATGCAGACCCGATGGTTCTAGAAATCCAGATTCCAATGGGTGTCAGACTTATTGTGGTAATGGTATCTGCGAGAGTAGTTATGAGAGTTGTGTTGGAAAAAGTGATGGTAAAGATTGTTCAGATTGTAAAAAATGTGATTTAGTTACTTGTACATATGGTAGTGAATGTGAGGGAGGATATTGTGTGTGGGGTTATTGTTGGAAATCTTCTACTCGAGTGGGTGATGGACATTGTGATTCAGATAAAGGAGAAAACTGCGGAATTTCTCCTGCTGATTGTGCTTGTCAAACAGGTCAAAAATGTAGCACAACGACTAACCAATGTGAAACATATTGTGGAAATGGTATCTGTGAAGAAAGTGAAAAAGGAAATTGTCAAGCAGATTGTAAATGGTGTGGTGATGGTTCTTGTGATTCAACTCAGAATGAAAATTGCAAAAATTGTGAACCTGACTGCGGAGTATGTGAAAATACTCAATTGAATGAAGAGATTTCTAATAAGACACAAACTATAATTGAAAAAGGCATAAGTGACATAAAGCAGAAACAAAATATTATTACTTATTCTGCACTGGGAGCAATAGCACTCTTTATTATAGGGTATATTTCTTTAAAAATAATTAAACAGAAAAAGAAACCTTCTGAAAAAGAAAAAGTGGATAAGAAAAAATAAAATGAAATTCTCTGATAAGGAATTTTTTGTTGGGGGCATATTATTAATCATTGTACTAGCATTGTTAGTTAATTTATTTTTAGCAAATCCTAGCAATCTAAAATATTGTGGAGATGGAAAATGCACTGAAAATGAGATGGGTTCATGTGAATTAGATTGTAATTGGTGTGGAGATAAGTATTGTCAAGATAATGAAAGTTGTTCCTCCTGTGAGGCAGATTGTGGAAGTTGTAATGCAGAGGCATATTGTGGAGATGGAATCTGTAATGCCGGAGAATGTGATATAGGATGTACTAAAGATTGTCCAATTTCACAATGCCAAAATGGAAAATGTGAACCTGAAGCAGGAGAAAATTGTGTAACCTCTCCTGTGGATTGTAAATGCTCAGATAATGAAAAATGTGATAATTCAAAATGTGTTCAATTAACTTGTGGGAATGGAGTCTGCGATTCTTCTGAATCTTTTGTATCTTGCCCTAATGATTGTAAGCAAGGCTCTTTTGTGGGGGAAGAAGTTAATCCTGACACAAATTATCCAATTATATTTGTACATGGGCATAGTGTTGAGACTCAAGAAGTATCTACTTTTTCTATTAATGCATTTACAGAATTCCAAAATAAACTTGTTTCTGATAATCTCTATTTAGACAAGGGGATTATTTTACCTAATAGCGAATTAACAGCATTTAATGAAGGAGAATGGGGGCGACTAGATAAACCCATTTCAGTAAGAACAACTTATTATACTGGAACACTTGACCCTTCTTCAGGGGTGTTCATTCAATCTAGTGAAACTACTCGTTCTATAAACGAATATGGGGGAAGATTGGGCAAGGTGGTAGATATTGTTTTACATCATACTGGTAAGAGTAAAGTAATAATTATTTCCCATTCTATGGGCGGTCTTGTTTCTAGAGCATATATAAAAAATTATGGTGGAGCAAATAAGGTTGATAAACTTATAGAAATAGGAAGCCCAAATCATGGAGTTTATGGATGGGTTATCGGAGGTCTTTGTGGAACAACACATTCAGGGCAGGAGTGTGAGGATATGCAACACGATAGTTCTTTCATTGCTAATTTGAATTCAGGAGATGAATCTTATGGTTCGGTTAAATATTTTACAATTGCTGGAAGTTGTGATAATAATGGGGAAGATTATCATGATGAGGTCGTAAGGGTGGGGAGTGTAAAATTAGAAGGGGCAACCAATAATGTAGTAAGTGGAAAATGTGTTGGGACTACATCTTCTCCACTCGATGGGGCTTTTCATAGTGATTTAATTTCTCCTTCAAAAGTTCCAGAAGTTTATAATTTAGTTAAGGAATTTTTAAAAGCATAAAAAAGAAAAGGTTAAATAAAGGGTTTGATTAAGAAGAATATGATTAAATGGATAAAGAAATACTGGTGGGATGTTCTTTCTTGGTTTCTTATAGCCCTAGGGTTATTATTATTCTTTATTCTTAAAGAAATAAACTTGTATATTGGGGGAATTTTACTAATTATCACGGGGATTAAACAACTTACAGATGGTATTAGAGAAAAAATTCCCTCAAGTATGTTTGTCGGTGTTTCGGCAACATATTTGGGTGTTATTGTTTTTTTGATAAAACCCTCTCTTGAAATGGCTATTGATGCATTCGTCTGTCTTGTATTATTTGCATCATTGTTGCTCCTATTAATCTACTCTATTTTAGAGAAGAAATTCCCACTAATAACAAAAGTTTTTGGGGCAGTGTTTTTAATTTTAGGAGGGATTATGACAAGCCTATCTATAAAACCCCTTATTCTTTCAATCACTCAAACTGGTTTTGCTAGTGGTTGGATTTATAGTGCTTCAATAATCTTTATTATCCTTGTTAATTTCATTTATTTTAAACTGGTAAAATACATGGTTGCATTAACCTTCTTAAAAATAAATAATTATTTTTGTCTTGCTCTGTCCATTTCTTTTTTTGCCTTATATTCGGGATATTTCTATTTAACAAATGTTTCTCAAGATTATTTAAGAGATTTTTTATTGATAATTTCTATTAGTTTTGTTACAAGCTTCGGAGTCATCTCTGCAATTAAAAGTCTATTAGATAAGAAGCCTAACTCTTCTTAAATCTCAAATTGTAAGAACCTCGTATGGGTTCGGGCGACGGCGTAGAAAGACAGATTTAAATAAAGGGGTTTGATTGAGAAGAGTATGGACAAGGGTTACCCTTACGTAAGATTAAAATATTCTTGGGATATGATTTTTTGTTTATGGGATTTTATAAATTGTATAAGCACTCATAAAACAGAACTTAAAAGTCCAAGAAATATAGGGCTTATGAATTTTATGAGAGATTTTTATGGTAATAAAGATTTTAATCCGGCAGGCGTTTTAAAAGATTATATTTATCTTGAAGCAAATTCTTTTTTTGATTATGCTAAGAGGCTTAAATTGAATGGTGATAAAAATATGCCCAATTTACCAAACTATCTTCAAGAATTAAGGAATTTCCGTAACAAATTAGTAGGACATCGAAATAATTGGGAAGACCTTAATTTTCCAGAAGGTTGGTTAGAGTTACAAGAAAGCATTAGTAAATTAATCCCCATAAAACAACTTATTAAAGATGTAGATGTATACTATCAAGAAGTTATGAAACGGTATTATAGTAGTCTTGGAAGGTAGACTTAAATAATCTATTTTCTTAAAAGGGACATGGTAGATATAGAACAATTAAAAAAACATAGAACTGATTTTTTAGTTAAACTTTATGAGTTAAGTAAAGGAGATATTTATGCTAGCATTTCTATGTGGGAACTGGGGGCATCTATGAATCTCGAAAGAGAATCAATCAGTCCGATTGTAGAATACTTAATAGGGGAGGGTTTTATTAAAGCGGCAGGACTTGGCGGTTTTATTTCAATTACTCATAATGGGATTAAAGAATCAGAAAATATTTTGAATCCAACTAAAACCCAAAAATTGGATAGACCTATTAATATTATTAAAGTTGAAAATATGACAAATTCACAAATACAACAGGCATCTAGCAATTCTCAACAAGTCTATGTTGCTACACCTGATGAGCAGAAAGTTAAAGGGCGTATTGCAGGTATAGTAAGCCTTGTTGTTTGCATAATTACGGGGATTATGATATTTAATTTTGGATGGGATTTAAGTGGGCAGGTTCTTACAGTAATTAGCGCTTTATTTGGAATATTGGGGGTGGGAAGTTTAATTAGCCCAGCCCATATTGGTAAGATTACTATCCAACTACTCCATAATATCGGGAAGAATTATGATGATGAAGAAAGCTCTAGGGCAAAAAGGCGAGATGTAGAAGAAATAAGAGCTAATGAAGAAATGGCGCATACTGCAGAGACACTTAATCATCCTGAGGTTGCTAAGTTTTATAAAGGTAAAGCCAAAATAATAAAAGATACTATGAATCGATAATTATACTCAAATCAAAATTTTTAGATTTAGAGTCAATTTATTTTTGTTTCTATCTTTTTAGAAAGCTCATCAATTATTTTCATATATCTTTCAAACTCTAAAACTTTATCTTTTAGTAATCCATTTTCTCTTTCTACCTTTCCCAGCCTATTCTCTAATTCTGTTTTAGTTACATCTAGGAGCATATCTTCTTCTGAAATAGTATCTCTCATTCCCAAAAGTTCTGAATAATAGTGAATCTTATCGCTTTTTTTCCATCCGAATCTATATTTGAGAGCAGATTCGCTTTTGTATCTTGGAAGCCAATAACAGCAAGCATTATGTCTGAAATCATACATAGTTATTTGAGAATACTTATGTCCTGCGAGACTTTTTTTATCTCCGAATAATTTAATTACTGATTTCTTTAGATTTCTATTAACAACTTCGGGGCATATTGGGAATAAATAATCATCTGGGCTCTTGCCTTTCATTTGGATATAGTCCCCAAGAAGCTCAGAACATAACATAAGTTTTATTTTTCTAGGAAAAGAATTCTTTTTACATATCCGGATATTCAACTCCTTACAACTATCATATACATCAGATACTTTTAGATTCATTAATTCTAATGGTGCTCTAATTCCCGTATCTAGGAGAAACATTATTAAAACTTTATACTCAAAACTAACGGAATTTGCTAACTTTCTTATTTGTTCTTCTGTTAGATATACCCAATCAGGTTTTTCTCCTCTTGCATCTAAATCTCGGGTTATATCCTTAATTTCTATTTCCTTCTTTCTATTTACTTTTTGATGCCAATGCCAGAATGCCTTAAACGTTTTAGCAAAAGTGTCTACAGATTTGTAATTTGTTCCTTTTTTAGTTTTAATATCTCCCAGTTGCATTCTAGAAAATAAACTGAAAACCTGATTTTCTTCTAATTTGGTCAGGTCTTGTATGCCATATAAGTCAGAGAATTTCTTTGCGAAGATAATCATCTTATCCTTAACATCGTTCAGTCTTCTTGGAGAACGTGCACCCTTGACGCTATTAGACGCTACATTCAAGCCATACGCCATGTCTTTCAAATATTGTAAGATTAATTCAGAATTTTCTTTGCTAATACCTTGTATCCCCTTTTCATAACATTCTAGTTTCCATCGATTCCATCTTAGTTCCTCTTTGTTAAGTCGATTTTCAACAAATAGCCTTTCCTTGTCTGAATCTTTTATAATTAATTTTTGTTTCATGTTCTATAAGAACACAATTTACCTTAAAAGGCAAATGTATGTCCAGATGAACATCTCATCAAAACCGACTTTTTCGTAGAACGCCCTGACCGAGATTTGAACTCGGGTTGCATCCGTGACAGGGATGAGTGCTAGGCCGCTACACTATCAGGGCATACACTTTTAATGATTTTAATGATTTAAAAATTTATGGTTAGTACAAATACCTCTCAACGGGAAAACTTTATAACTTCTAAGAAACTCTTTACATTATGAAACTGTTGAATATACTCCTAATCCTAATTTTACTCTTCATGATTTCAGTCGGGACTTTCTTTCTCTATCAAAATATGCCTGGAGAAGAAATTAGTATGAAAGTAAAAAATTTTGGTTCTTTAAATTTTCAAAATAATCTGCAACTACCTCCTGTAAATGCAAGCAATGAAGTAACCCAATTTTTTCCAAATCTGAGGTTTAATCACAACAATCTCACTTATTTTATAAACTCTGAATGCAGCCAGGAAAAAGTTAGTAGAATGAATCAAGCATTTTTAATAATAACTCAAGAAACAGGGATAATTTATTTTTCTCAAGATTCAGAGGAAAATGCAGATATACTTGTAGGTTGTTCCTTTGATTCTTATGAAACTGAAGAGAATGTATTCATAGTTGGCGAGGGCGGGCCTACAAAAATGTTGAATCTTAGTATCTACCCTCTGATATTGAGGGGCAAAGTTATCATTTATAACGAATCTTCTTGCGATTATCCTATTACAGAGCTTCATGAACTTTTTCATGTTTTTGGTTTTGATCATATTAATAATTCTGAAACAATAATGTATCCTTATTCTGGATGTGAACAAAAAATAAGCCCAGAAATGATAGAAAAAATAAAAGAACTTTATTCAATCCCACCAAAGGCAGAAATTTATTTTGAAAACATAACTGCATCAAAAAAAGGAATTTATTTTGATTTTGAAGTAATGGTAAGAAATGAGGGTTTGATTGCAGCAAAAAATATAAGCCTTGAAGTTTATTCTGAAGAAAAGAAAATTGATTCTTTTGATTTAGGAGTCTTGGAGCCAGGAGAAGGAACAAGCTTTAATGTACAAAACTTAAGACTGACATCGAGAAATGTCGAGGCAGTAAGAATGCTACTCATAACAGAAACAGATGAATATAATCTGGAAAATAATGAGTTAGAACTAAACGTGAAAGAATAAAAAGTAAAAATATTAATTATATGGATAACTGCATTGGTTATATTACAAAACTCTGCAGTTAGACAGATAGAGAACTGCGAAAAACAATCGCCCAAGTAAAGCAGTTGTCTATACTTCGTCTATCTCTACATCGTCTTCGTTAAATTCGTCATCTTCGTCTATCTCTTCTACTGGCTCAGTTGTTTCTATATCTTTTTCAGATATTTCTTTTTCTTCTACGTCTTTGTCTTTTTCGAATTCAACTTCTTTCTTTTTTTCTTTTGTCATTGATTTTGGACTATTTTCAGGGTTTTTAAAACTTTTTGTGGCCGAGACAAAATTTAAACACAGAAAAATTCGCTTATGTGACTTCTCCAGTTATCAAAATGTTGGCTAAGTTTTGGCATGTTAATTACTTCAAACGCCTTTTTCCCGACGGCAATATAATACTCTGGAGATAGTGCAGAATATCGTTTATGCAGTCTTTCCATGTTTTTATAAAAGAAACTGGTTGAAACAAGACATTTTGAAGCAAAGTTCATAGAAGCGTAATTGCTTCTCTCTGGCCGAAAAACAAAATCAGTAAATAATTCTTCAAGCTGAGGAAAAATATTAGTACTCCTCATATTCTTTATTATTGCTCCTGCAACAAAAACACATTCATCATCAGAACAATTAAAATCTGCTTGATAAACCATTGCCATTATCTGTTCCTGTGGGTGGCTGAAAATAGGCTTGTCTTCTTTAAGGATTCTTTTACTCTCTTCTCTTATTACACTTCTTCGGCATTCAGGATCATCCCAAAGAGATTTAACTGCTTCAATTTCACCTTGTTTAAATAAAGAGTCTATTACTCCCATAAAGCTTTTTATAAGAGCAGATTTAAATAAGATTATATTCTGGAAGATATACTTTTCAAGAACTACTTAAAAAACTAGGATTAAAAACTCACCTTTGGAACAGCTCTTTCTGATTCTGTTATCTGAAGATAATTATTCTGCTTCTTCTTGAGTAAACTTGCAAACATATTTCCTGGGAAAGTCGTATAAAGTAAGTTATAATCAAGAATACTATCATTGTAGAATTGTCTTGAATATGCAACCTTGTCTTCTATAGCAGTCAATTCATTTTGAAGCTGTAAGAAATTTTCATTAGCTTTTAGATTAGGATAGTTTTCAGCAATAGCAAAAATACTTCTTAATGCATTCTGTAATTTGTCTCCTGCTTTAATTTTTGACTGCAAGTTTCCTGCAGAAACCAATGCTTTTCTTGCATTTGTTACTTCTGTCATTATACCTTTTTCATGAGTCATATAGCCCTTTACAGAACTTATTAAATTAGGAACAAGGTCTGCTCTTTTCTTAAGCTGTACATCTATCTGTGCTAGAGAATTTTCAATTCTATTCTGAAGAACAGCGAACCTATTAAAATAATAGATAATCATTACAACTAGAAGCGCGATAATTCCAATCAATATCCAAAGCAACCCTATCATGTTTATTAATAAACTTGTTTCTTTATAAACTTTTCTTCAATTAAGAAAATCATACAAATATTTAAAAATACGGTATGTTATATGGAATAGAAGATGGTAGTAAAAAAATTAGGGGTATTATTGGTATTTGCATTATTTCTTATTCAATTAGGAACATTAAGTTTCATTTCAGCAGATGTTACTGTGAAAGAAGAAGCAGTTTCTTCGATGGCTATACTTGAACTCAACATGCCGGCGATATATAACCTGGATATAACAAATAACGGAGCCTCAGATACGTTTCAGATTTATACTCTTGTTGGATTGGACCTAGAACCAAAAGAAAAGTTCTATATCTCGCAAGGAGATACAGAAAGAATTGTTGTTAAAATCTATCCTAAAAATATCGCACCTTATTATAATTTTGAATACAAGATAAAAGGTGAAAAAATGGGGATACAAAAAGAAGGATTGGTCATGAATGCTGTTGGTTTAAAGGATGTTTTTAGCATAAAAGCAGAAGAGATAAGCCCAGATTCAGAAAATATTATTATACATTTTGAAAATAAGGGTGGTCAGTCTTTTGATGCAGTTGATTTATCACTTTCTTCAACATTTTTTGAAGAATCATATTCATTTTCAGTAGGGCCATTTGAGGAGAAAAATCTTACAATAGAATTAGATAAAGATAAAATAAAAGAAATAACAGCAGGAAACTATATTATCGAATCAAAAATACAAGTTGAAAATATCAGTGCAACTCAAGATTCTTCATTAATAACATTTAATGAAAAGGCAGGAATAGAAACAACAACTTCAAGTGAAGGATTTTTCATAGCCAGATATGAATCAGAAAAAACAAACGAGGGGAATGTTCCAACAGAAGTGTCTATAGTAATAAGTAAAAATATTCTTTCAATTCCATTTACAGTTTTTAATGTAGACTACAATAAAAGAGAAATAAATAAATTCACAGTGACATATACTTTTAAAAAAGAGATTAATCCAACAGAAAGCCTGAAAGTTATATCAAGAACACATTGGTGGATTTTAATATTAATAATAATTGCCATAGTAGTAATATCCTTACAAATTTACAATTCGCAAAAACTTATTATAAGAAAAAGGGTTTCATTTGTTAAGACAAAAGGCGGAGAATTCGCATTAAAAGTAACGTTGATATTAAAAGCAAGAGGCTTTGTAGAAAATATAAGGCTTATTGATAAAATACCCTATATGGTAAAGCTATTTGAAAGATATGGGGCTGTTCAGCCAGATAGAATTGATGAGACAAATAGGAGACTTGAATGGAATATTTCAGGATTAAGAAGAGGAGAAGAAAGAATATTCACATATATAATTTACTCAAAGATAGGCGTTGTAGGTAAGTTTGAATTGCCTGAAGCAGAAGCTATTTACGAGGCTGAAGGAAAACCAAAAGAGACAAGCTCAAATAGAGCGTTTTATATTAATGAGCCAAGAGAAAGGTTAGGTAAGAGAGAGCCGTATTAACGAGCACTTGCATTTAAGTCTATTTTAAATTATTCTAAAAATGTGGGTGCGAGAAGAGCGAGTTCATTTAAGTAGCATTAAGAATATTCTGGAAATGGGCTCGCGAGATTTTTTGATTTTATTTTTCAAACAAATCTTTAAATACCTTCTCAATTTATTTATTTCAACCCGGCGTAACTCAGCGGTAGAGTAGTTGGCTGTAGACCAATTTGTCCCCAGTTCGAATCTGGGCGCCGGGATAGTTTTTTAAAGTTGAATTCTCTAAGAGAGATAATAAAAAGAGGAAAAATGATACCGGAAATAACAATATTCTTAGCGAGATTTTGGGGCAGTCTATTTATTATTTTAGGATTAATGTCTATTAGTGCAAGGCTTTTGGGCAGAATAATAAAATATACTGAAAATAAAACTATTACCATTTCTACTGGCTACATTACCTTTCTTTTAGGACTAATAACTGTTGTTTTGCATAATCTTTGGGTTTGGGATTGGAGAATTGCTATAACTATCTTGGGCTGGACTACGCTCATTAAGGGAATTATGAAAATAGGATTTCCCCAACATGTCCATGAAAAAGCACAAATGTTTAAACGACTTCAAATACTTTGGGGCTTAGTCATATTCCTGATAGGCGCGTGGTTCTTTTGGATGAGTTTTAATTAATATCAATGAGACAAATCCCGTAGGGATTTTTTTCTAAAAAGCTTTAAAAAGTTCAAAAGCTACGATAAAATATAAGGAGAATAATAAAAAGATGGCAGTAAAATCAGGAATTATTGTTGGAATTGTAATTGGGGCAATTTTTGTAATTTCAGGTTTAATGTTTTTTGCGAGCTCCGAAGCTGCGCGCATAGATTCTACTAGTAGGTTTATTGTTATAGGGTGCATGATTTTTGGAGCATATCTTGTGTTGAACAATATTATAGATATTGTTCAGAAAAATCCAGCAGTCATGAAAAACTCCGAACAGCAAGCCCCTGCTCAAGAGCAAGTTTCAACTGCAAAGCCAGCTTCAAAAGCTAAATCTGAAAAATCTTCTTCAGAACAAGAATCAAATAGAGTAAGATGTCGTTTTTGCGGAAAAAAATACAGTACAGATTATAACGGCTGCCCTTATTGTAAAAAAAAGTAAATTTTAAGATGATGAAAAATAATTTGATTACAATCTCAATGTTTCTTATGGCAATTATTCTATTCTCTACATCTGGAGTCCAGGCAAGTGCCCTAGGTCAGCTGGAGCAGCAGGCTTCTGGTCAAAACTGCTTTGATGAGGGATGCAGCGGAGTAGCGGGCGACGGTTCAGGTAACAATCAGGTTCCAGGTTCTAATACCCAATATAGCTACCTCAATGATTTTTGGACACAATTGAGGGCAGGAGGAGCTAATTTCGTCGCAAATATTCCAACCCTTATGAATTCATTAAAAGAGCCTCTTTTTCGAGGGCTTTTGGGAAAATAAAAAATGGTACTTACTGCTACAGATTATAATATTTATCTCGGAGCAAATGGGTTAATATGCATAATCGTAATTGCTGCTCTGGGTATTGCTATGCAGAAAAAACACTATAAGGCTATGGGAGTTATTATTCTTGCTTTTCTCTTATCTTTGTTCTTACCTTCTTGGATAGCTCTAGTGGTTTCGCTGGGTTATCTTATCATCTCAGGAATATGGTTCAAATCAAGCAAAAATAAAGTTGAATCAATAGAAACAACATCTCCTAAAAAAGCCAAAAAAACTGAGGACGAAGAAGATGATGAAGAGCCAAATGAGGAAGACCTAGTAAAATGCCGTTTCTGCAAAAAACTTTACAGTTCAGAATATAACGGCTGCCCTTATTGTAAAAAGAAATAAAGTTTAAATTTTTCTTAACCTTTAAAAAATAATCCACACCAACATTCTCCTCTTTCTTGCCAAGATTTTTGTATCTTAAAGTTACAAGGACATATTAATTTCAAATCTTTTTCTCTATCCTTCGAAGAAATTCTGCACGGGCAGAATTTCAAACCATACTTTTCCTGATTATGCAAAACGCCTTTTGCAAGTGCTCTAACTTTTTCCATGTCTGGATTTAATTTTAACTTTTCTGTTTTATGTCTCTCTGCAAATTCTATCCATTTTTGTATTAATTCATCTATTTTCTTTTCATCTATTTCTCCATCAGCCATTTTTTCAATTCCTCCTTAGTTTGCTCTCCCACTAATGCCTCTTTATTTTTGATATCAACAAAAGCAGGAACACCCATATCTCCGTCAGGTGAACCTTTTCTAATTATGTCTTCATATTTTCTCATGATATCAGCGTTATCTTCATTATACCACACTTCAAGAAGATTAAATTTAATTCCCAACTCTTTTTCAATTTCTTTTACAATGGGATGCATTCTCTTGCAATGAGGACAATCTGCCCCATGAAAAAAAGTTATTTTTCTCATTTTGTCTCCAGAAGATTTTTTATCTCGTTTATTTCTATCTCAACATAAGCATCTAATACAAAGCAGGTAGGACATTGATTTGGAAAAGATATTCCGATGTGCAAATCATTGCAGACATGACATCTCCATAATTTTCTTTTTCCAAGATTATTCAAAACTTTTTCAACTTCTTCCATGCCAATCTCAACAAAGCCTTCTGTAGCATTATTTCCAATATGTATCTCTTCTCCTTTTATGAATATTTTTTTATTTTGGAACATTAGATTATTAGGCTTGAGGAATATTTAAATTCTGCTTTCAGGAGTATAAAGAACATAAGAAAAATTTATAAACAAACTTAAGTCTAAACTATTGAGGTGCTCCGGCACTCAGCGGTTTCTGAGATAAAAACAATGTCAATCATACTAAGAATAAGAAACTGTGTAAAAAATTGCCGTTACTATTTAGCTCTCGAGCAACAACCAACAGTAATATGCACTTATGATGATAATGAAGAAATTTGTCCTGGCAGTGCTTGTAGATACAAATTATTAACTAATAATTCTGCCAGAAAAGTTAGTTCTCCAGAAGAAAGACTTATAAGAGATACTTATGCTGAAGGTGAATTTGATATGATATTCGCTGAAGGAAGAAAGCGATTAGCTAAGATGGATTGATTGTAATGTCAGGACAAGATAACTTTATAAATAATTGAAGACAATAAAAACTAGCCTAAAGGGAAAGAGTTCTGGTGAGCGTTTGCATTTTAGCAAAAACAAATAAAACCTCAAAATGAAAACGCGAATGATATTAAGAAAATGGCAGAAATAAAAATATATACATCCTATGAACGTTTTCATGACAGGATTATGAATGGTCAGGAAAAAGATTATATTTTAACAACAAAGTTTCCATCAGGCATATCTGTATGTTTAGGTGAAACATCCTTACCTAGAAATAGTTTTTTAGATAGATTTTTCTATAGAGAACAAAGAGCTGTTGTTTGTGTGGGTGTATGTGATAACGGAAAACATATTTTAGCGATAAATAAAAATAAATTAGCAGAACTTGGTGGAAATTTAGAATAATTTCTACTACTAAAATCTTAAAATAAAATGGAAGAAAAATTTTTGGGAAAATTTCCCATATTAGGAAGGACTGGCTGGGACACAACAAAAATATTATATCTCTCTAGTGAAGATAGAAAATATCAGACCGATTTAACAACAAACCTTTTTCCTGATGAAGAAATACATATTACTTCTGCAATAAGCCACGAAGGACTAGATAAAAGTTTGCAGCAAAGATTACTTCTAATGAGGGATTTGTATAATGAAATATTAAAACGCTTTGCGCAGGATAATATGCTTGATTTGACAACTACTGGCAGAGTGCTTGAACCAAGATTTCGTTTAACATCACTTTGCGAAGGACTATCGAGTAAAGCTTTTGAAAGAGATTATGATGAATTTAGAAAGGCATATACAGAATTAACAAACGATTTAATAAATAAGTTTGGAATAAAAAATACTGCAGTTAAAGGAGATTGGTTACATTTTGAAAGAATTGTTTTGCCTGTTTTTGAACATTATTCTTTGCAGTTAGTTAAACCAACCAATCATGTTAATACCTTTGAAGTTTGTGCAGATAATCATTCAGATTATGCACGATTGACTGAACTTTCTAAAATTCTTGCAGATAAAGCGAAGGTGCATCTTGAAGGTTTGATTAAAGTTTATGATAAAGATTATTATACAACTTGCAGTTTTGGAATTGATTTGGATATTAGAAAAAATAAAGAATTAGCTGCTTCTGTCTTTGAAAGATTATTGTTGAAAGCATAATTCTTGTTTTGTTATCTATGAACATATCCAAAAGAATAAATCCTGAAAGAGAAAAAAGAAGATTAGTAGTAATCGGTAGTCCTATTTCGCATTCCTTAAGTCCGATAATACATAATGCTGCATTAAAATCTGCCGGAATAGAACATCTTTATTCCTATGAGGCACTTTTAGTCAAGGATAAATCTCTTCAAGGCTTTGTTCAAAAAATGAGAAATAAAGAGATTTATGGCGTAAATGTTACAATCCCCCATAAAACTGCAATTATACCTTATTTAGATAGAATAACTTCCGAGGCTTCTTCCATAGGCGCAGTTAATACTGTTTTTAGAGAAGATGACAAACTTGTAGGACATAATACTGATTATCAAGGATTTTTAATGTCTTTAAATGATGCACAAATTAAGATTAAAGGAAAAACTGTTTTAATTTTAGGTTCAGGAGGTTCTGCAAGAGCAATAGCTCCAGCAATAGCTGCTAATAATCCTATTGAGATTTATTTGATGAGCAGAAATGCAGATTCTGCAAATGATTTAGCAAAAGGTTTAGAAAAAAAGATAAAAATAATTTCATCTGATGAAAATAACCTAAAAGAATTTGTTGCAAATTCAGATTTAATAATAAATTGTACTCCGCTAGGAATGAAAGGAAAACTTGAAGGTCAAACTTTAATTTATTCTAATATGCTGAACAAAAACCAAACTGTTGTAGACTTAGTTTACAATCCTAATAAAACTAATTTACTTGTGGAAGCTGAAAAAGCTGGATGTAAAACTCTAAATGGTTTGTCAATGTTAATTTATCAGGCAGCATTAAGTTTTGAGCTTTTTACAGGAATTAAACCTTCTCTTACCATAATGAAAGAGTCTCTGGAAGATTTTTTAAAATATTAAATGTTAATTTGAGAGTCAAAAACTCTCTTTATAAAAAACACTTTCATCATGGATAACTGCGTAGATTAGATTATTCTTATTTGCAGTTAGACAGATAGAGAACTGCGAGAAATATGTCATGCAAGTAAAGCCGTTGTCTATATCTTTATAAATCTTAAACTCTTCTTTTAAATATCACTCATGCCACAAGACAATATCAGCTTTCACGAGCAAATCGCATCCAACAAAAGAAAATCTATTTTTCTTATATTAATAATTATTATAGCAATTGTTGCTCTTGGATATGTTATAGGCAATATTTACGGTGACCCTTTTCTTTTTCTTATCTTCGCATCAATAATCGCAATAATTTATGTTCTCATTGGATATTCTTTTTCCCAAAATATTGCCCTCGCAAGCGTTCATGCAAAACTTGCTGATAGAAGACAATATCCCCAATATTATAATTCTGTTGAAGGATTATGTCTAGCTTCAGGGATGCCCATGCCAAAACTCTACATCATGGAAAATTCTCAGATAAATGCATTTGCTTCAGGAAAAAATCCAAAAGATTCGGTTATATGCGTAACAACAGGAGCACTAGAAACATTAAACAAGCAAGAACTTGAAGGAGTTTTAGCACATGAACTTTCGCATATTGCAAATTATGACATAAGATTCATGACACTTGTTGCTGTACTTGTAGGAATAGTTGCGATAATATCTGAAATATTCTTAAGAAGTTTATGGTTTGGGGGAGGAAAGGGCGAGAAAGATAAAAATGGTGTTATTTTACTCATAATTGGTATTGTTCTTGCTATTTTGGCTCCTATTTTTGTCCAGTTAGTTCAGCTTGCAATAAGCAGAAAAAGAGAATATGTTGCAGATGCTTCTGCTGTAAAGTTCATAAGAAGTCCTACTGGCTTGATTGGAGCACTAAAGAAGATAAAAAAGGAAAGTATTAGTTCTAAAGAAAGCAAGAAGATAAGCAAGACAATGGCACCGTTATTCATAAGCAATCCGTTTAAAAACTCTGATATCACCTCAACTCATCCTTCCCTTGAAAAAAGGATAGAAATTCTTGAGAGGATGTAATTTTTCAAAAACTCGTCCGAAACATTTATAAATAAACCCTTCTCTTTTAGTATATAGTAGTTAAGTTAGAAAAGATTAAACTTAATATCACCTATCACATATCAGTATCATGATCAACTTTATTTTGGTTGGTTTTTTACTTTATTAGGTCAGATTATATTTTCAATATAGAAGTAGAGAAGAACAATAGAAGAAATAATCAGAGAATAGGGATAATAGAATAATAATTTTTCTAGCAGATTAACTTAAAATAAACGTAAAAATATACATAAACAACAAACAAAAATGGCAAAAATAGCACCATCATCAATAAAATATATAATATATGCAAAATTTGAAGCAGAAGGAGCAATAGAAAAACCTGACGTAATCGGAGCTCTTTTCGGCCAAACAGAAGGACTTCTTGGAGAAGATATGGAGATGAGGGAGCTTCAAAAACAAGGTAAAATAGGCAGAATTGATGTTAACCTAAGAATGGAAGAAGGGAGAACCCTTGGAGAGATAGAAATACCTTCTGCTATGGATAAAAATGAAACATCCCTTATTGCAGCAGCACTTGAAACAATAGAAAAAGTCGGTCCAAGTGAAACAAAAATCATAATCGAAAGAATAGATGATATAAGAGAAAGCAAAAGAGACTATATCATGGAAAGAGCAAGAAAACTTCTTGAAGGAATGAACGGTTCTGGCAATGATTCAAAAGCAATGGGAAGAGAATTAACAGAATCTTCAAGAACATCTTCAATAAGAACATATGGCGTAGAAAATCTTCCTTGCGGTGACTTGTCTGGAGAAGAAGTAATAGTTGTAGAAGGAAGAGCAGATGTTGTTAATATGTTAAAACAAGGGGTAAAGAACGTAATATGCATGAATGGAGTTAAGCTTCCTGAAACAATAAAAGAATTATCCAAGGAAAAACAAATAACTCTCTTTGTTGATGGAGACAGAGGCGGAAAATTAATTATAAAAAATGTATTAGAAAATGCAGATGTAAAGTACATTGCCATTGCTCCAGAAGGAAAAGAAGTAGAAGAATTAACAGGTAAGGAGATTTTACAAGCATTAAGAAGAAGAGTAACCATAAAAGAATATGCTGAATATGAGAGTCGAAGAGGCAGATATTCTGAACCAGAAGCAAAGGCAGTTAGTGAAGAAAAAGTAGAAGAAGAAAAAATAGAAAAACTTTCTGCAAAAGAAGTTCAGGGAATAAAGGATACATTAAATGAAATGATTGGAACAAGAGCAGCAGTTGTTTTTAATAAAAAATTAGAGATAATCCAAAAACTTCCGATAAGCAGACTTCCATATACAAGATTTGCAGAAAAGCCATATATTTTGGCAATAAACGATACTGCTCTCCCAGCAATAGTAAGATTTGCAGAAGAACTTGGTGTTAAGCATTTAGCTGCTAAGAACTTTACGACAACTAATACTTCTATTGAGCTGATTTCTGTATAAAGAGTTTTATTTTCTAAAACATTCTAAGATAGATTTTTAAGGTATTAAATAATCATTAATCCTATGGCAACATTTGACGATTTTCAAAAATTAGATATCCGGGTTGGAAAAATTTTAGAAGTTGAAGATTTTCCTGAAGCTAAAAAACCAGCATATAAATTGAAAATTGATTTAGGTAATGAAATAGTAATAAAAAAATCTAGTGTGCAAATTGTTAAAAATTATAGAAAAGAAAGTTTGAAGGGAAAGTTGGTTCTTTGTGTTGTTAATTTTCTACCAAGACAGATTGGACCGTTTTTATCTGAAGTTTTGACTCTGGGAATTCCTGACAAAGATAAAGAATGTGTTTTGATTAAGCCTGAAAGAGAAGTTCCCATAGGCGGGAGATTGTTTTAATATTTTTCAGAACGAGCAAAACTTAAAAACTATAAACAACTAGTAAAAACATGGAAAAAGACGTGAAAATATTAAAAATGATTTTGTTAGTAATAATCTTGCTTATAATCATCGTTCTTGGTGTGTTCATTTACTTCTTTTTTTTTAGGACAGTAAAATGTCAGATAAATGATGAGGCATGTTTTTCTAATTCAATAATCAATTGTGAAAGAGCATCATTTGTAAGAGATAGTGAAGAATTTATAACATCTTATAATATTTTAGGAAAGAGTGGCAGTAATTGTGAAGTAAATATCGAGATAATTCAAGTAAAAAAAGGAACAAATGATTTATTGATTTTAGAAGGGAAGTCAATGGATTGTAATGTTCCTGCAGGGTTAAATATACAAAATCCAGAGAAAGATATTCAGAACTGCCAGGGTTTGTTGAAAGAAGAAATTCAGAATATTATCATACAAAAAATGCACGCCCAGCTTATAGAGAATATGGCACAAATAAGGGAAGATATTACGAAAGTCTTATAAACAGAAAATACCATGGGTAATTGATATATAATCTAATTTGAAAGGAGGTATAAAAAATGCAAAAAAAAGGTCAAGAAGGAGTTATTATCACAGTTCTACTTATACTCATAGCAATTGCAGCTGTTGCAGTAGTATCTTATTTTATAATAAATCAGGTAAGACAAGGTCAAACTCAGGCAGCAGATAGATTAAGTTGTGGAGAACTTAATTATGAGATAATAAGTGCTGTCAAAGATACCAATAGTATAACAGTAAGAAGAATTGCTGGTGGAGATAATGTTAATGTATCAAATATTATTGTTACTTTCGGAACAAAGGGAACAAATAAAACTGCTAGTCCTGCCATGATGGAAATAACATCTGTTTCAGGTTTTAATATAACTAGTGGTGATAAGATTGAGATAACTCCAATATTAAAAGGTAGTATTACTTGTGATACAAGAGCCTCTTTCACAGTACTTTAATTTTTTATTTTTATTTTTTTTATTTTTCGAGCGAGTTCATTTAAGTAGCATGAAGAATAATATCGAAATGAACTAGCGAGATTATTTTTTCATATATTCGCCTAGCTGCGAATATCCTAATTTTTTATAATAACCCCTGACACCGACACCAGAAATAACAAATAACTCTTTAATTTTTTCTTTTTTAACAATATTTTCTGCTTCTTTCATAAGCCATTTTCCAAAACCAAAATGCTGGCCAATTGTTTTTGATTTTTCTCCTATTGCTAGACTTTGGCCATAAACATGAAGTTCTCTTACTATCGCTTGCATATCACTTCCAATATCCTTATTTATTCTTAACCTTGCCAAACCAAAAAGAATATTGTCCTTATTAATAATCTCCAAGAAATATTCATCTCCGCCAGATGCAGGATATTTTGTAACTTTTAACTTCAAATCTGTATTTATTTTCTCTTTTGGCAATTTATCCCTGAATTCAAAGCCAATTTCACGAAATCTTATTTCATTTATTTTTGATTTATCTTTTCTAAGCTTTTCTTCAATGTCTTTCCTCAGGTCTATTCTTTCTGTTCCAGCAATAAGAAATTCCGGAGGAATTTCCCGCATTATTCTCATTACTCTGCAATAATTTGGGATTATCTTCATTATTTTTATAATCAGAGCTTGAATTTCTTCTTTAGTATAGGGTTTGTATTTTCCCTTTCTGAATAATTCTTCAAGTCTTGCTCCTCTAATGACCTGACAAGGATATATTTTCAGTTGGTCTGGTTTAAATCTTTCATCTTTGAATAATTTTTTAAACATTTCAAAATCTTTTTTCTTATTACTGCCAGGAAGTCCAAGCATCATGTGATAGCCGACTTTAAACCCAAATTCCTTCAGAAGTTTTGTTGCTTTAATAACTTCTTTTAATTTATGTCCCCTATTAACAAGCTTGTAAATACAGTCGTCAAGGCATTGTACTCCGAGTTCAACTCTTGTACACCCAAAGTCAAGAAGTTCTTTTATACTATTCTTTTGATTAACAATCGTATCAGGCCTGCTTTCAATGCATAATGCAACGCATCTATGATTTGTTTTTTCATTCATTTTTTTAGCGTTTTCAAGATTTTTACTTTCTTTATTGTTTAGAGCATCATAACAGGCTTTTATAAAATCTAATTTGTATTGTTCAGGATAATCTAAAAAATTACCACCCATTATAATCAGTTCAATCTTATCAGTTGGGTGATGCATTGCCTCAAAGGCATTTAATCTTGACTTAATCTGTTTATAGGGATTATAGGCTAATCTTTCTGCTCTAAGAACAGGTGGACTTTTAGGAGTATATGACTGAGGTACATTTAAGCTAGGGCAGTATAGACATGTTCCATGTTTGCACTTTTTTGGTTTACACATCACTGCAATAGGAGTAACTCCTGCAAGTGTTTTTGTAGGTTTTCTTATCTCATTCTTTAGTGGGGGTTTCATAATATATATTCTAACAAGATAATGTATTTAAATTTAAATAAGCCTGCCAAGACATGAAAATTGGAATAATCGGTGGAAGTGGGCTTGATAATCCTGAACTTCTTCAAGATTATAATGAAGTTTCAATAAAAACACCCTACGGAAACCCTTCTTCGAAAATTACTTGCGGAAAGATTAACGGAATAGAAGTATGCATTCTTGCAAGGCACGGAAAAAAACATGAGATAAATCCAACAAATGTTAATTATCGGGCAAATATTTACGCATTAAAAGAATTAGGTTGTGGTCATATTCTGGCAACAAGCGCAGTTGGTTCTCTTAAAGAGCAAATTCGACCAGGAGACTTAGTTTTTCCTAATCAATTTATAGACTTTACAAAAAATAGAAAAAATACTTTTTTTGATAAAAGAGGAGATGTAAGACATCAAGAAATGGCAGAACCTTTTTCTCAAGAATTGAGAAAATTATTAATAGAAACAACAGAAGATTTAGGTTTTAGAAAGCATAATCACGCTACTATCTTAGTTATAGAGGGTCCAAGATTCTCAAGTAGAGCAGAAAGTTTTATGTTTAAAAATTTTGCAGATATAATTGGAATGACAACTGTTCCAGAATGTGTTCTTGCAAAAGAGTTAGGAATAAAATATGCATCGATAGCAATGTCTACAGATTATGATTGCTGGAAACATAATGAAGAACCTGTAACTTTTGATATGGTTAAAAAAATAATGAAAGAAAATGGGGAGAAAGTTAAACAACTAATAATGAAAGTTCTTCCAAAAATAAAAAATACACTTTCTGATTCAGAATTAAAAGAATTTATAAAAAATAAGATAAGAACTGTTCCTAATTGGCCAAAAAAAGGAATTATGTTCAGAGATATTACAACTTTGTTGAAAGACGCAGAAGGTTTTGAAGCAACAATGAAAATTTTTGAGGAGAGGTATAAGGATAAAAATATTGACCTTATTGCAGGAATTGAAAGCAGGGGATTTGTTTTAGCTTCTGCTCTTGCTTCAAGACTAAACAAGGGCCTTGTTCTCATAAGAAAGCCAGGGAAACTACCCTCCGCTGTTGTAAGAGAAGAATATACTCTGGAATATGGTAAAGATGCTGTAGAGATTCATAAAGACGCAATAAAACCCGGTCAAAGGGTTTTGCTTATAGACGATTTGATTGCAACCGCGGGGACCATGGGTGCCGCATGTAATCTGATAAATAAGATAAAGGGGAAGATTGTAGAATGTGCTTTAGTAATTGAATTAGAAGAGCTGGGTGGGAGAAAAAAGCTTGGAGAGATGGGCTATGATTTTTTTTCCATCTTAAGTTTTAAAGAGGATGAAGTATAGACTTAATTTGTTTGATCTTTTCATCTGCTTCTTTTAATTTATTTATTACAATAAGGAGATTATTTTCAAATCCATTTTTATCTAACAATCTTCTTCTCTCACTACTATAGCTTTCGGATGTTTCAGTTTTTCTTCCAAATGTTCGAGCTGGATGAAATTCTAAAAAGATTTTATTTTCAATAAAAAAGTCTACATGACACTTCCCAATTCTAAAATGAGTATTTACCTCTTCTATTGGTTTTTCTATCAGTCCCGCTTCTATTAACTTTTTACATATAATCTTTTCCTCATTTGAATCAAATAAACAACCCCTGAATTCATAGGGATAATTTTTTCTTCTACTTTCTAATGCCAATAAAGCTAAGGGATAAAGTTTATGTGCTTTATGTGACATTTCTTTTAATTGTTGAGGATTTTTTTCTATGCATCTTAAGGCAGCTAACTTTTGATGTTCGTTAAAGGTACCTTCCTTGATCATGGTTTCATGGGCTTTTTTCATATTCTTCCTCGAGTGTTCAGGATTAATTTCTTGTAATCTCTTTGCCATCTTTGAAAAATATTCAGAATTTCCTTTTAGCCTTTCTGCATTTCTTCTTCCTTGGACAGACCCATATTTTGTTCCTAAATTTTTACCTAGTTCAGGATGTTTTTCTTGTGCTATTTTTCCAGCTTTGCTATACAAATCTGGGTGCTTTTCAATTGCTTTTTTCTGGTTCTTTTTTGCTGCAATGCAGTATCTATACCATTTTATACTCCCTTTTACATATCTTGTTCCAATAGGAAGTTGTAATTGGTTAGCAATTTTCTTTATAGAAAAACCGCCATTTAGAAGATTTTCAATTTTATTTCTAATCCCCTCATGCTCTTTATTTTTCATTTTTAGAACTAATCTAAGAAATTTTTATTTTCTAAATCCTTTTTTATTAATATAGCAATTCTGCTACTTAGATTAATACCATTCTTTTTGCAGAATTCTTTAAACTCTTCAAGCAACACTTCTGGCAAGGTGATGTTTATTCGGTCGTATTTTTTACTCATACTTACTAATAAGTATTAGTAGTATATAAATCTTTTGGATATTTTTAGCCGGTGTTTTGTGTTGTGGAGTTTGGTGGCGAGTAATTTAATATCTTAAAAATCTGTAATATATTTTGGGAGATATATTTCAGTGTATAATTATGCTTATAAGTCTAATTTAAATCAAGGTTCTATGGTTAATTTAACTTTATACGAAGACAATACAGAACTAAAGACAATGATACCTCTTTTGAGTTCTGATAAGACAAGCCATTTTAATCTAATCTTCTATGATACATGCTCGACAGAAGGGGATTATAACAGGCATTATCCTGTGAACCCACATGATAATCCAACAAAAATTTTACCAACCGCAGATTTTCGAACAGTAGATTTCAATAACTTAACAGAGGGTAGGAAGAATTTGGCTGTGGGATTATCCTCTCTTGTTAGATTACAAGATGGAAGATTTAGGCACATGAAACAATTGGATATAGACACCCAATTTTCAGTTTCTTCTTTCCTTAAATCTGTTTCAGATATTACTGCCGGAATGAAGGGGAGTTATAGTGTGGGAAGCTGTGGGGGGTATTTGGTTAATTCAGGTTCAGGATATCATTATTATGAGAAGGGTTTGTTAAATCAGTCACAATGGGAAGAATGGATGGAAAATGCAAAAAAATCAGGTTTAATTGATAAGAAATGGATAATGCTTAGTCAACAAAGAGAATATTCTGTGCTTAGACTAAATTCAACAACACAAAAACCATTTACCCCGGTTGTTTTATGTAAATTTTCATTAGAATAATCTTTTATACTCTTTTTTCTTATCTCTTATTATGAACCAAAGACAAGTCTGGGATATAATCGCAGAACCATGGCAAAAATTTAGAAAAAAAATACCTTCAGAAATTGAAGAATTTTTAAAAACTAAGAAAGGTAAAATTCTTGATTTGGGTTGTGGAAGCGGAAGAAACTTAATTAAAAATAAGAAAATAGTTTTTTACGGAGTTGATTTTTCTGAAACAATGTTGAACTTTGCGAAAAAGAATGCAAAAAAACAACAAATAAAAGCAAAATTTTTCAAATCAGAAGCAGAAAATCTTCTATTTCAAGATAATTTCTTTGATTCTGCAATATTTATTTCAACATTGCATTGTATTGACACAAAAGAAAAAAGAAAAAAAACATTATCAGAACTTTACCGCGTTCTAAAGAATAAGGGTGAGGCAATGATAAGTGTTTGGAATAAAAAAGCTAAGAGAAATATTGATTCAGAAGCAAAAGAGGGATTTGTAATCTGGAGAAAAGGTAATAAAAAACTTGAAAGATATTATTATTTTTATGATAAGAACGAACTTGGAAAAGAATTGAAAGCAAGCGGGTTTAAGGTAATAAAAAAAGAACCAATCTTAGAAAGCAAACATTCGAAAAAGAATATTATTCTTTACGTCAAAAAAACAACAGGCACAGTTAAAAAGTGAAATTATAACGCTCTTGTTTTTAGGATGCTCAGAAATTAACGCAGTAACTTTGAATTTACCTCAGAGATTATGCAGTTTAATTTCTGACATTAAAAAGTAATAATTGTCATTTTGTATCACAATAATTCTTAAAAAGAATAAATTTGGAATATTATTATGCATCTAAATATTGAATTCAAGGCCAAGTGTGAAAATTATGATGTAATTAATAATGTTCTAAAAGCGAGGGATGCAGAGTTTAGGGGCGAAGACCATCAGATTGATACTTACTTTAATGTTGCCAGGGGAAGATTAAAATTACGGGAGGGTAATATTGAGAATTACCTTATTCATTATGAACGAGAAAACCAAGAAGGTCCAAAAAGTTCTTTTGTCACACTTTTTAGAACAGAACCAGATTCTGCTTTGAAAGAACTTCTTATTAAATCTCTCGGAATTTTAGCAGTGGTAGATAAAAAGAGAAAAATATATTTTGTTGGCAATGTTAAGATACATCTTGATACAGTTCAAGACTTGGGCTCTTTTGTTGAAGTCGAAGCAATTGACAAAACAGGAAAAATTGGAAAAGAAAGATTGCAACAACAATGTGATGAATATCTTCTAGCGTTTAATATCAAATCAAAAGATTTGCTATCTTGTTCCTATAGTGATATGATCCTCGCAAGAAAAATTTAAAGATGTTTTCTCAAATGAGTTGCAAGCTCCTTGAAAGCATAATAGCCTACGCCAAAAATAATTACTCCTGGAAGAAGGGCGATTCCTAGGGCAGGTACTAATGCAGTTACACCAATCGCACCTATAAGTCCTGCACCAATTGATTCCAAGAATGAAGCAACTTTTGGAATTTCTTTTTCAATATTCTTCTGTAATGCATCCATTTGCATTATAAATTTTCCATCCCGAAATATCTTAACTTTTCTTTCTTCTTCTGAACACATTACAGAAATATTTCCCTTTTCAGAAGCAGTTACAGCAGCAGCATGTCTTGTTCCATAACCAACATAAGGTTTTGCTTTTTTAATCATCGCACCATAGCCAACAACATCTCCCCCTTTGTTTATAATAATGGCTCCATCAATCGTTGCAATGCTCTTGAGTATTTTTTCTGCGCCATTATCAAAAATATTAAATTTTTGGATTTTCTGTTTGATAAGCGAATCATATTTAACTTTGTCTCCGATTACAAAAAGTGCGCCTTCTCCTTTCCTTGCAAGTTCTAATGCAATTTTAAGAACTTTCTCTTCAATTTTTTTTATTTTTCCAACCATATTGTTTTAAGAATAATCCAGTTTAAATATTTTCTTCTTTTTTTACCTTGCCCATTCGCACATCTCAGAAATCTTCTTTAGATAAATCTCCCTTGGTTCGTGAATAGTGCAGTTTTTTTGAAATTCTGCTTTAATTTCCTCTTTTGTTCTTGGTTTGAATTCTTTCTTGTTAAGGATTTTGCTTGATTCAATAAAACAGTCGGGGTTTTTCAATGCTTCTCTGCCAATCATGAATCCAACAACATTATTTCTTTTCTTTTGATGCAGATTTTTTGTTATTCTCAAAAAATCATTATAATTTTTTATCCCACCATTTATAACAATAGGAATGTTAAATTCTGCAAGTCTCGGAAGAAAAGAATAATCATAACCAGTAAAAGAAGGTTCTGATGCATGCTTAAAATGAACAACAACTTGTGTAAAATTAGGATTATCTATTTTCTCAAGTTCTGAAAAGAGCTTTATTATTTTTTCATTTTCTACATCCCGATAATTAAGACCTAATCTCGTTTTTATGCTAACTTTTAATCTGTCCTGTTTTAAGAGTTCTTTAAGTAAATCTACAACCTTAAGACTTCTTTTTATTAATGCAGGACCTTGTCCTAGTTTTATTATCATAGGAGAAGGACAGCTTAAATTTAATTGAACACCATATGCGCTGTCTTTTTCAGGATCATCATTAAGTTCTTTATTCATAACACCTACAAACTCTTTGCATTCGCTTTCCTTTGATGTTGCAACTTGTATCCATTGTTTTTGGCCCAGGATAGGAAAAGTATCAATCTCTTTCCATGCTTTATGTCGATTAACAAGATAATTCATTGAAAATATGCCCGTATAAGAATCTGTTATGCCGGGACAAAGTTTTCTAAATGCCCAGCAGGTTATATTCTCCATTGAAGCAAGGTGCAGTTCCATCTTTTATATTTCGTAGATATTTGAATATAAAAATGTTCTTATAAAAAATGAACAAAATTTCTCGAGGAGAATTATTTAGTCTGCTAACCACGGGCAGCTAAAATACTTAGAGTTTATAAGCTTAAAAACCTTTCCATGGCGACGAGCATAGGTTTAAAAGGAATTTTGGGGTTTTTTAATACATGACAAAACAAAACATATTTTGCGATGAATGTGGGAGAATATTGACAATAAAAGAAAATATTGGCAGATGTACTTGTGGTTTTGAAAAAACATTTGATAGCGAGATATTTTCAACAGAACATATAAAACAAAAGCCAGAAAAAGGTAAGGGTGCTATTAAAGAGCAAAATATTCTTGCAACATTTCCGCATGAATGTATTAAATGCGGTCATGATAAGGCACAGGTTATTGAGCTAGGTGTTTGGTATAGTGATGAAGCCGGAGTTGTAAGATATAAATGTGGTAAGTGCGGGTTTACAGAGCAGGATAAAGGGAGTAATACTTAGTTTAAGTTTTGTTCTTGAATATTTTTCTGTTTTATCTTTCCAATGAGCCACCCAATAATAATTCCAATAAGTAGGTATATAAAAAATAAAATTATCCATCCCAAAAAATTTGGAATCTGAAATAGACTTAACCCACTGCTAAAAAACATTTCATGATATTTCCCTAATCGATAAGGTCCATCAAAAATGCCGGCAATAAAAAAAATTGGATAACTAATTAAACTACCTACGATAAAAAATATCGCTTCCCAAAGACTTGCTTGAGGTTCCACACCAGGATTATTATTTGAAAGAGCATAAGTTCCATAAAAAACGAAATACACTAAAATAAATAAGATTAATCCAATAATCCCGCCTTTCAACCAACTCGGCCATTCTTTCCATCCCATTTTATTCTCAATAAAACTATATATTTAAACTTTCTCTTCAGCCTTTTCTTCCCCAGCCTTTTCCTTCTGCACCCTCTTAAACTCCTTTATCCTCTTTCTCAAATCAAGCATCTTCTCTGTAGCATAACTTAACGCAACCGGCTTCATATTCTTATGAAGCGTGATAAACTCTTGCGTCTCAATCCTATTCTTTTTTCCTGCTTCTCTTAACATCCAGCCTGTTGCCTTTTGCACATAAGTATCTTCATCATAACAAAGCTTTTCAGCAAGCCTGAATGTAAGTTCTATCTTATTCTTTTTTATAATTTGATAATTTGAAACCATTGATGTTCTTCTTATCCAAGGATTTTGAGAAACAGACATTTTTTTCAGTTCTGCATAGAGATTTGTATTATTGAGAATTATTCTTCCCAATATTGCTGAAGACAAATAATCAACATGGTCCCAAGTTTTTGCTTTATCAAGCCTATTTGTCACAAAATTCCAGGTTTCCATATTAAATTGTTTTTTATAATTTTCAAGAATAAATATTGCCAAGCACATTTCTTCATGATTTCCTGAATTCCAAAGTTCTTCAAAAATATTGTAGACATCATAAATCTTAAGATTTTTATAATTCTTAGCTATTTCTCTTAGTTCAGGAACTCTTATTCCATAAAAAGCATAGGGAGATTTAAGATATTGTTTGCTATGTTCTGCTATTGAAGGGTTAGCAAGCTTTTTCAGTTGTTCTTTGATAATTTTTACCTCTTCCATAATTTGTTTAAGAAAAGTGATTTATAATTGTTTCTTCTTCATCAAAAGAGTATTAAGCACAACACTTACAGAACTTAATGCCATCGCCGCCCCCGCGATTATTGGATTTAAAAAACCAAAAGCAGCAAGCGGAATTCCTATTGAATTATAAAATAAAGCCCAAAACATATTTTGCTTTATCTTACTTATTGTCATCTTGCTTAACCTTATTGCTTTAACAACATCTGTTGTTTTATTGTTCATAAGAACAATATTTCCTGTTTCCATAGCAACATCTGTTCCGCTTCCCAATGCTATTCCAATATCTGCTTGTGCAAGAGCAGGAGCATCATTAACACCATCTCCGACCATTGCTACTTTCCCTTTTGATTGTAATCGCTTGACATGACTTGCCTTATCTTTAGGAAGAACATCTGAGATAACATTAATTATCCCTAGTTGTTTTGCTATAGCAGTTGCAGTCCTTTTATTATCACCTGTAATCATATAAACTTCAATATTTTTCTCTTGAAGTTGCTTTACTGCTTCTATTGAATCTTTTCTTATAACATCTGCAATAGCTATTACTCCTTGTGCTTTTTTATTATAAATAACTACCACTGTTGTTTTTCCCTTATATTCTAATTCAGAAATATCTGACTCAAACTCTTTTAATTTGACAATATTCTTTGCATGCTCGGGTTTTGCCACAATTATTTTCTTGCCTCTTAATATTCCTTCAACCCCCACTCCGGGTATAGCTTTAAATTTTTTTATATTTGAAAGAATAATTTTTTCTTTTTTCGCTTTTTCAACTATTGCCTGAGCAAGAGGATGTTCACTACCATACTCAACACTTGCTGCAAATTTTAATAGTTCTTTTTCGCTTACACCATTTGTAATAATATCTGTAACTTCTGGCTTTCCTTGAGTCAATGTCCCAGTTTTATCAAATATGACTGCATAAACCTTATTGGCTATTTCCAATGCATCTCCGCCTTTGATAAGTATTCCTTTTTCAGCTCCTTTTCCTGTTCCAACCATTATTGCAGTAGGAGTTGCAAGTCCGAGCGCACAAGGGCAAGCAATAACTAATACTGAAACTGCAATCATCATAGCAGAAGAAAAATCTTTTCCTATCAAGAAATACCAGTCTATAAATGACAACAAGGCTATCACAATGACAATAGGCACAAAATATGCGGAAATATTGTCTGCAAATCTTTGAATCGGCGCTTTTTTACCCTGTGCTTCTTGAATAAGTTTAATTATACTACTAAGGGTAGTGTCTTTTCCGACTCTTGTTGCTTTAAATCTAAATGTTCCGTATTTGTTTATTGTTCCGCCCGTAACTGTATCCCCTTTCTTTTTATCAACAGGCATACTCTCTCCGGTAATCATACTTTCATCAATAGCACTCTCTCCCAATATAATCACGCCATCAACAGGAACTTTTTCTCCAGGTCTTACAAGAATAATATCCCCAACAACTACTTCATCTACATTTATTTTAAGTTCTCTGCCATTTCTTAGAACCGCAGCTATTTTTGGTGAAAGATTCATTAATTTTTTTATTGCCTCGCTCGTCTTTCCTTTTGCGATGGCTTCAAGATATCGGCCAAGGATAACAAATGTTATAAGAATTGCAGCTGCCTCAAAATATTGATTTTGTATAGACGCAAAAAAAGTTACATAAACACTATAAAAATAAGCCGCGCTTGTTCCTAGAGCAATTAAACTATCCATGTTTGCAGATTTATTTTTCAACGCTCCAAATGCACTTCTATATATGTCCCAACCAATTATGAATTGGACAGGTGTTGCAAACAAGAAAAGGATATAATTCTTATAAGGAATATCTATGCCAAACCACATTAAAACCATGCCTATGATAAATGCAGGAATAGCAAATAACATACTTACAATAAGCTTAATTTTCAATCGTTTTATGTCATCAGCTTTTTCCTTAAAATGATCATAATGCTCTGAAGCAAGAGAAGCAGTATAGCCAAGACTTTCTATTATATTCTCTATTTTATTTTCAGTTATTTTTTTCTCATCAAACTCAATGGTAGTTTTTTCTGTTGCTAAATTGACGTTGCAATAGCTTACCCCATCACATTTATTCATAGTTCTATCTATAAGTGTTGCGCAACTTTGGCAATGCATTCCTTTTATCAAAAATTCTTGTTTAGTTTTCATGTTTTTTAATTCGTAAGCCCCCCATTTTATTTGTGCAAGAGATTCGTGAACTTACTTACATCCCGCAACCACAGCCTCCTCCGCCAGTACCCATGCTGCAACTTCCACCCGATGTTGGTGTTGCAGCTGCTACTTCGCTTTGAGTAGCATTTCCTGTTTCTGTTACTATAAAACTTCCTCTTAACATCCCCATTCCACAAGTGAATGTTATTGTTCCAACTTTATCAGGTGTAAATTCTATAACATTAATTCCTACCTTTAAATTTTTATCAATGCCATATGCATTTAAGACAAGCTCACTATTACAACTAGTAAGCTGCCTTACATTTACATTCCATTTTACAGGCACACCTTTTTTCAAAACAAAAGAATTTGATGAATAACCTGAAGCATCAACATTCATGTTTATTTCTTGAACACCATTAATGATATTTATACTATCGGCGGTAGTTCCTGAAGTTACTAAATTATTACTTACTCCAACTCCGATTATACTTGCCTTGATATTATCAAAACTATAATTACTTCCTGAAAGAGTCAATCCCCTATTTATCATTATCAGTCCCAATATCAAAACTATGATTGCTGAAAACTTTAAAATTTTTCCTGTTGTTTTATGGCTTATTGAGCTTACAAGTGTTCCAAATCCAAGCATTACAGGTAGTGTTCCTAATCCAAACGCCATTAAGCTTAATGCCCCTGATACAAAACTTCCTGTTCCAACAGCATATAAATACATAGCTTGTAAAGGTCCACAAGCGATGAATAATCCGTTTAACAAACCTGTGATAATTGGTGCGTTGTATGGGCCTTTAGCAGAACTTCCTGCACTTGCAGCAGCTCTTGTTAAAAATTTAGGATTAAACTGAAATTTTCTAAAAAATTTCAAGCCGAACATGCTTAATGCATAGAATATCATAAATAATCCAGATAAAATAGCAACCCAACTTCTTAATCCGATTGAAAAAGCAATTACTCCCCCAATTAAACCGAAAATTCCTCCAATAATAGTATAAGAAATAACTTTTGACCCTCCATAGATAAGATGCTGCTTAAAACTTTTGTGTCCATTAATTGCGTTCTTTGCCGTATATGACATGACAAAACCTCCACACATGGATATACAATGAAAGCCAGTCAAAATTCCTGCTAAAAATAAAAGAATAAGGCTTGTTTTTGTTCCAAGTTCAGGAATTTGTATGCTGGGCAGAGTAATATGATTGTATAAATAATAAAGTCCACCAATTATAATAATTCCAATAAGCACCCAAAAGACAATCTGGCCAATTTTATTGCTTAAGTCAGGTTCTTCTTCATTTATATTTTTTTTTATATTCTCTAATCGCTTTGCTTCATAACCTAACTCGTGTATTGTCTTCATAATTTCTTTTTCATTTATTTTATTTTCATCAAAGTCAATTATGGCTTCTTCTTTGTTATAGCTTACAGAGATTTTATTTACCTTGTCTTTCAGCTCTTTTTCTATGAGCTGTGCGCATGAATTACAATGCATATTTTTTATTGAGTATGTTTTTTCTACCATGGTATTTTCACAGAAAATAAACTATTAAAGAATTTGTATGAAACTAGTTTCAAGACCCTATTTAAGAATAATAATGTTATTGAACCCTCTTCTTTTTCTTTCTACAAGTTTTTTCCCTTCAAGTTTATCAAGAATTCTAGTGATTTTAACTTTCCCAAAACCAGACTTGTCAACAAGGTCTGCTTGAAACATACTTTCTTCTTTCATCAAAATCTCATAAATCTTTTTCTCTTCTGCATCTAATAGTTTTAGATTTTCTTCTTTCTCTTCTTTTTTAGATTCGGCAACTTCGTCTTTTATTTTTCTTGTTTTTACTATTATTTTCTCATTTTCTTTTGCAAAAATTAAAAATAATCCAATAAGAAGCACAATTCCTACAATAATCAAGCTTATCCAGGTCTGTATATTCAAGTCAGTATACATTGCACAGGTAGGTCCATGGGTGCAGGTCAATCCGATGTTTTGCTTTATTACATTATTAAACAGAAGAACCATAATTGCCATTACAACTGCTATTCCAATAATCAAAAAGCCGACGTTTCTGTTTTTCATACTTAAGGGGAGAAATGGGGCATTATAAAGCTTATGAGGTTTGTTTCTATCTCTCCAACAAAAAATCAATACTTGCGAGTCTATCTTGAAACTTTTTTTAACATGCTTTCAATCGCAACTTCTCCAAGGGGCGTTTTTGATTTAACACGTAAACTTTCAAAGAATTCTTTAACAAAGTTCTTCCAGTTATAGCACATTATAAAAATTGCAACTACAATCATTGTGATTATAGAACCAATACCCGCCATGAGCATATCTTTCTGTGCATCCCAGACATCTCCCTGCATGCCTAAATATTCTACTCCTACATCACCACCTAGGGTCATCACTGCCCCCCATTCTAAAAGCTCAAAAATGCAACTAAGCGCTAAAACCAGCTCTATTGGAATCCAGAATCCCCAAAATCCTTTTATGTTAGCAATTCTCTCATGTACTTCTCTTATTGGATAAGCGAGTAATAACCCAAAAGCAAAATGAACAATTCGATCATAATGATTTCTTTCTAAATTAAAAATATTCTTCATCCATTCTCCAAGTGGCACAGCAGAATAAGTATAATGTGAACCAGCGACATGAAGTATCATAAAAACGAAAATCATGCTGTATGAAAGCTTTGACAATTTAAACCATCTATGGGTTATATAAATTATTATCAAAAAAGGTACGGTGAGGTAATTTTCAGCTTTCCAGTCGTCATAATATTTTGCATTTATTGCCATAAGAACCCAGAATACTAAAAAGACAATAAATAGCAAAAGGGAATATTTATCCTTATACTTCATTTTTTTATATGCATAAAGTATGATAAATGAGAACAAAAGAGTTATAACCAGAGTAGGCCACGCTCCCAGAGTTAAATCTATTCTAAACGGAGTTATTTGTTGGTCGCTAAAATTTCCAGGATTAAAAGGAGTTCCAAAAGCTATTGAAAGCCCAATGAAGGTGATTACTCCGGTAAGTGCAAATAAAAAAAAGTGAGAAAGACCTTTTCTAGCGAATAATATAAACAATCCAAAAGATATTCCTGCAATTATCACTCTTTCGATGATGTTTATTGCATAGCATGTGCCCAAAAAGAAATAAATAGCATATGTCAAAACACAAATCAAAGCGATTATGAAAATATTACTTTTTATTTGGTTGACATCTTTTTTCATATTTTCAGTAAATCTTTGTGATTTATATATCTTGCTTGTCTTTTTTCTTAATTGTTACTATATCAAATAAACTTTTCTTCTCAAACTTTAAAATTTTTCCTGTTAAAGAGTCAAAGTTTATGAGTATTATTGAAAATCCTTCTGCCATGCAGGTAAGATTCCAGACATTCTTATTATCTGTATTTTGCAGAACAGCTATTATCTTTTCAATCTTCTTCCCTATTTTGTTGTTAAGAAACTCTTCTTCGCAAATCTCTTTTAAGTCTTCAATATCTATTTTAACTTTGGAGTTTATAGGCTCAAGTTTACTTTTTCCTTCCATAATCTCTTCTTCTTTTTGCATTATATTACCCTCGTCAAGACTAAAGCTAAAAATTTTATCTTCTGTTTTATAGTCAAGAGAGTAATTTTCTTGTTTTGGTTTAAAGTTAAGAATAAAAAAGCCAGCGCATAATTCTGCCTTAGGATGTTCTTGTTTAAATTTCGAAAACTCCGCAGAGTTTTCAATTTTAGTGATGAGTGTGGAGAGTTTCATGCTAAAGAATTATAGTCTTAGCTATTTAAGTTTATTTCTTTCCCAAAAATCTTAATAGCTTTATCTCTAACTTCTTTAATAAACTCAGGTTTATCCAGCATCTTCTCCGGAAGATTATCTACCTCAAACCATCTGAACTCATCAGATTCCGGGTTTATCTTTATTGGAGCAGATTCATCAATTGTTGTGGCATATGCAAAATGAATTCCATGATAAGTTTCGCTAAAATTTGGCTTTTCTATGACTTCAATTAATCTAATCTGATTTTTATCTAACTCTAAACCAATTTCTTCTTTTGCTTCCCTTATTCCCGCATCTAGGGAATGTTCTCTTGACTCCATGCTTCCACCGATATTGCCCCAATCAGCGTTCCATCTTATTCTTTTTTCTTCATTTCTTTTTAAGAGGAGTATTTTAGAGAAGTCTCTATTGAAGATTACTACAAATACTCCAAGCCCGACAGGAATTCTTTGGTCTTTATTTTGAATGTTGTTTTTCATTTTTTATTTAAACAGGCTACAGCCGCATCTATCATTTTATTTTGCATACTTTTAACATTTACATGATGGAACTTCGGCTCCCATTTTTCTCCAAGAACATCTGAAACTACAAAAGCTGAAGCTATTTTTACTTTTCTTAATTTAGCAACAGCGAATAATGCAGACGCTTCCATTTCTACTGTTGCAACTCCTTCTTTCTTGTATTGATTCACTTCTGCCTTAGTTTCCATGTAGGGCGTATCTATTGTCCAAGTGGTAGCTGTTTCATGTTCTATTTCATTTTCTTGTAAGGCTTTAGCTAATCTTCGAGTGAGACTTTTATTAGGATAAGAATATTTTTCATGAGCCATATAATGAGAACTTGTTCCTTCGTCTCTTATTGCTCTGTCACATAAAAACACTCCCTCATGTTGTAGTCCTCCAGCTGTGCCCATATTAATAAATTCTTTTCCTCCAAGTCCGATAAGTTCTTCAAAGAGAGTAACTGCCTGTGGCGAGCCTATTCCAGGAACTTTTACAAAACCTACATTCTTGTTTCTGAGAATATGCACATGAAATCCTGCGTGGATTTTTATTAAACTATATTGTCCTGAATATCTTCTTCTGAAATATCTTAAGGCGGCAGACTGATATGTTAAAATATATTTTGATGGAAATTTTTTTCTGTCCAATCTCTTATAATCCAAAAAATCATCTGGGCTGAACAATGCTTCTTCAAGATGTTTATTCTTAAAATTTGGAAATGTCATTTTTTTCTCCCAGATTGTTTATATTCGCTTCTAAGCAAGCCATAAGAAATTGAATCCTTAATTTTACCGTCGGCTTTACATAAATGAGACTCGCGGGCATAACCTTCTCTTTTGAATCCATATTTTTCAAGAAGCTTTCCGCTAGAAGGGTTTCCAGGATAAACGCTGCCCGATATTCTTCTGAGTTTAAGTTTTTTAAATGCAAAATCTAACAATGCTTGAAATGCTTCTGAACCATACCTGTTTCTCCAATAATCTTGTCCAAGCCAATAGGAAGTGATTGCTGTTCCTTGAAAAAAATCAATTCTGCTTAGATTAATCCCGCCGATTAAATTTTTGGAATCTTTTAATTCTATGGAAAATGAATATGCCTTTCGAGACTTTTCTTTTCTTGATTTTTCTGCTATTGATACATATTGTTTTGCATCTTTTTTTGTATAAGGATAGGGAAATACCAACATCCATTTTGTTACATTAATGTTATTCAAAAGTTTTACTAGGTCTTTTGCATCTTTACTTTCTACTTCTCTTAAAATTAATCTATCTGTTAAAATTTTCATACTATTTTCTCCCCCTATACTCGCTTCTAAGCAAGCCATAATTATACTCATCCATAATTTTTCCGTTTGCCTTGCATCTTGCTGCTTTTCTTCTGTGACCTTCTCTTTTGAATCCATATTTTTCAAGAAGCTTTCCGCTAGAAGGGTTGCCTGCAAAAACATCTGCATTCAATCTTCGTAGTTTTAATTTTTTGAAAGCTAAATCAATTAATGCTTCAAGGCCTTCGCTACCGTAGCCGAATCTCCAATAATTTTCTCCAAGCCAATAACCAATTGTTCCTGTTCCCTGATCATATTTTACATTAGAAAGACCAAGCCCCCCAATTACTTCTCGTGTTTCTTTTAGTTCTATCCAATAACTATAATCTTTTCGTGGTTTTTCTTTTATTTTTTCTTTGCAATGATTGATATACCATATAGCATCCTTTTTCTTGTAAGGATAAGGAACTACCAAAAGCCATTTAGTTACTTTTATGTTACTGAGATTTCTAATTATATCAAGTATATCTTTCATAGACGGCTGTCTAAGTATTAATCGTTCTGTTTCAATTCTTGAATTTTTTTTAAAGTATCTTATCATGTTAAAAAGTGTTAGTCAATCCTCCTGATTAACTAGAATTAATAGAAGGTTGCTGGATTAACAGACTTTCCAGTAGAACAATCGTTCATTAGTCCAATATTCCAGTTTATTTCCATAAGTCTAAAATATAAAGGGAAGTTTATAAATTTTGCTGTTAGAAAAAAATAGTAATTACTTTCTTTCTTTAATCTCAACAAGAATATCTTTCAAAAAATCTTCTTTCTTTACACCGAACTTAACCTTTCCATCACGTCTTACTGCAATGGTCTTTGCTTGCTCTTCTTTATCTCCAATCATAATTATGTAAGGAATTTTTTGCATTTCAGCATCTCTAATTTTTCCTTGAACAGGTGCAGAATTAATATCTATTTCGCATCTTATTCCTGCTTCTTTAAGCTCATTTAAAAGTTTTTCTGCTGCTTTTATATTCTTGTCTGTAAAGCTCAGAACTTTAACCTGCACAGGAGAAAGCCAAGTTGGAAGACGGCCCTGTGTCTTTTCTAAAATATATGCCATTGTTCTTTCAATACATCCAACAGACGAACGATGAATAACCATTGGTTTTTGTAATTTATTATTCTCGTCCAGGTATGTTAAATCATATCTTTCAGGAAGAGCAAAATCTATCTGAATAGTTATCAAAGTATCTTCTTTTCCATAAACATCTTTATATTGTAAATCAAGTTTTGGCCCGTAAAAAGCTGCTTCTCCATCTGCTTCAACATAATCTATTTTAAGGTGATCAAGAATTTTTTTCATGGACTTCTGTGAAGCATCCCATGCAGCCGGATTGTCTATGTATTTATTACTTTTATCTTTGGGATCCCATTTAGAAAATCTATACCAAACTTCAATATTAAGTGTCTTCATAATATATTTTACAAAATCAACAACTTTTGAAAATTCTTCTTCTAATTGATCTGGTCTGCAAACTATATGAGCATCAGACAAACTAAATTGTCTTACTCTTGTTAATCCCCTTAATTCCCCTGATTGTTCATTCCTAAATAAATTTGCCATTTCTGCGTATCTTATTGGAAGTTCCTTATAACTTCTTGGTTTACTTTTATAAATTACAAATTGAAATGGGCAGGTCATGGGTCTTAATGCAAATTCTTCATCGCCTACATTTAAAACAAACATTGAATCTTTGTAGTGCTGCCAATGCCCCGAAACCCTGTACATATCTGCTTTCGCCATTATTGGAGTAGACGTATGAACATATCCTCGCTTTAACTCCTCATCAACATTAAATCTTTCCAATTCTCTTCTGATTATTGTACCCTTTGGCGTAAATAGTGGTAATCCTTTTCCAACAATTTCGCTTACGAGATATAGGTCTAAATCTCTTCCAATTTCAACATTACTCTTCAAACCTTTTTCTCCCAGAGGAGCAGACATATGAACCTTGCTCATCATTTTCCATAAGTTTTCTCTCTGTACTTTTGTTAATTCTGGTTCATGATACTGGTTTTTCATAGTCTTTACAATTGCGGGTTTTTCAGGAGAAATTTCTTGAGCTCCAATACTCCTACTCAATTCTGCAAGTGGATGTCCCTTGCACTTCAGCTCAAACTCTTTATAGTATCCAAAAGGCGCCCTTGCAACATCAATCTTTTTCTTTTTCAATTCTTGTTCTGCATCTTCAAGAAGTTTTTGTGCAAAATCTGGTGAAGAAAGTGAAGGAGAAAGATGCGCGTAAGGATAAAGAACAACTCTTTTTGCTTTTGTTTTGTCAAGCAAATCAAGAACATTCCCAATATATTGTTTTAATATCTCTGAATTAGATTCATCTACTTTTTCAACAGCAGTAAGTATGACTAATGGCTCTTTTACGTCAACTTCTTTTTCTTCTCCTGCTTTAAGTTCAATGCTCTTCAGTGCTTTCTTGAGTGGCTTGAACTTTATGTAGTCGCAGTGTAATGAGAGTATTTTCATGATAACAATAGAAGTAGAGTGATATTTATAAAGATTTATCTTGCTCTTTGCGATTTCTTTTCTAAGTAAATTGGATCATAAGGATATGCTCTTATTTCTCCAACTCTTAATGATAAATTTCCATACTTTCTCATGCCCCAATCTTGTCTAAGTTCTTGATGAAACTTCTCTGTAGGTATAAGGCTTGCTGAAATTTTATCATAGGTATTTCCTGCTTGAGAGACAATATTTGTTCTAGGTAAACTATCATATTCGTTTACGAGCTTTTTATCTGTATATTGAGTATATCCCATTATGCCCATAACAACAATGGCTCCTGCTGCGATTAGTGATGCTAATGTTCTATCAACATTGTCACGTTTTTGAGTTCCTTTTACCATCTTCTGAGGAGATCTCCTGATAATTATTTTTCTTCCATGGAATTCTTCATCAGATCTTCTTAGAGTTATTGTCTGTACAGGAGTTTCTTCATGTAACATAGAACATAACAGCTCTGGCGATTTATAAGAATTTGTATAATCAATTTGTATATAAATTTATTCTGAAAACAATTTTTTTGGTAAGAAAGGAAGAATATCAGAAAGATATTTAAAGTAGATTCTGTAAATTTAATAAAGTTATAAGGGGTGAAAAAATGAAGAAATCGTTATCAATCTTGATGCTTTTTGTAGTTATGTTGTTTTCTTTTCAGTTAATTACAGCAGTGTGCATGGCTAATGGTCAGGAAGTTCCTTGTGAACCATTTCCATGGACGATATTTATAATAGTGGCAATTATTGGTCTAGCATTTTTTATATTCTGGGTCATAATGCTTATAGATGCAATAAGACATGAAGAAGAAAGTAAGGCATTATGGATAATACTTATTATCATACTTAGCGTTTTAGGAGCAATAATATACTATTTTGCAAGGAAAAGAAAAAGGGCTAAACAATTAGCCGGTCAAGAATCAACCCAGAACACAATGCAGATGCAACAGAACAGAACTGTTCCTGTAAACGCAAACCCTAGATTGGTAGAATATATCCGCACTGCAACATCCCAGGGATTTACATTAGATCAGATAAAGAATAAACTAGTATTAGGTGGATGGTCTGAAGTAGATGTGAACGCTGCGATAAATTCTTGCTGAGAAAAACAAAATACATTTTTATTCATAAAAGTGGCAAGCAATATCACTTAGAAACTACCTAACAATCCTGAACTAACTCTTACTTAACCAAAAACTTGTCGACAAGTTTTTTTGCTTCTTCTCTTTTTTTCTGATGTTCTTTCAAGAAAGCATTAATCTTCTCAATTAAAATTTGCTTTAATTCTCCTGTAAGAAGTTTTCCAGAACGATAATCTTTCTCAATCTTTGCCAGCTTGGCGTCATCTGGCTCAAAAAACATTCTTAAATATTGAAAAGAAACATCAATATCCGGATTTCCGCCAAGTTTTCTATGTTCCTCTGTTGTGGCTTGTCCTCCGGAAAAAGCATATTTGTTTATTTTTCTTTTGACTTCTTCAGCAGTTTCTGTAAGAGCAATAAAAGAAAGAGGATCAGAAGAGGACATTTTTCCTCCAGCTAAACCTGGAATAAAAAAATGATAAGTAGAACTCAATTGTGTAAATTTAAATTCTTTTATACTTTGGCTTATATCTCGAGCAAGCCTTATGTGCGGATCTTGGTCTGTTCCTACAGGAACAATCACCGGACACTGTCCTTCAAATTCAGGTAGTTGCGCATGAAGCATATCTGCTGCTTGCAATAAAGCTGCAAGCATTTTTCCAGGAGTTATCTCTCCATAAACTGCCTTAAATTCATTAAAAGTTGCATACCTTGAAAGAAGATTCTGTAGCCTGTAGTAAGCATTGGATTTTTTTGCATTATCTGACCTTTCACTTTGAAAATAAATCTCGCAGTTTTCTGGTTTTAATCCTAGAGCAATATAATTAACGATGTATTCTTCTATTGCTATTTTTCTACTATCTTCAAGACTTTGTCCTCTAGCATTATAAGCTTCAATATCTGCTACAGCAATGTAAATCTTCGCTCCAAGCTTTTGGTAAAATATCATTTGCTGTGCAAGAATCATATGTCCTATGTGAAATTTTCCAGTAGGCATAAGACCTGTCATCATCACAAATTTTTTCTTATTCTTTATTGCTTCTAGAACTCGTTGAATATCTCTATGGGCAAATACCACTTTCCTTTTAAATAGAACATTCTCATTAAAAATAGGTGGAAGTTCTTTCAATGGGCTTAATCCAAACTCTTTAATTAACTTATCATAATCTACGTCCCCTTTTACTTCCCAAGGCGTTACACTAAAACTCTCTTTTTTGTTCATGTTTATCATATGTTACTGTGGTTTATAAATTATTTTATAGCGGACGAAGATAAAAAATCTCGCAAGTCCATTTCTATACTATTTTGCAAGTTAGTTAAATGGACTTGCTCGAAAAAAATAAAAATTGTTTGCTATTTTATCATATTTTTGGAATCTTATTCAGAGACTTTTCTAAATCCTTGTAAGTTACAGGAATATCTTTCAATTTTCCTTCCATATAAGCTTCATAAGAAGAAAGGTCAAGAAAACCATGCCCGCTTAGATTAAAGACAATTGTCTTCCCATTATTTTTCTTTGCTTCTTCAATAGCAGCTTTAATCGCATGTGAAGATTCTACTGCAGGGATAATGCCCTCTGTTCTAGCGAAAAGCAAGGAAGCCTCAAAAACTTCTGATTGTTTGTATGCTCTTGCCTGGATATATCCTTTTTCACAAAGTTTTGATATTAATGGAGACATACCATGATACCTTAATCCTGCCGCATGAATCGCAGGAGGAATAAAACTACTTCCTAATGTGTACATCTTAATTAATGGAGTTAATCCTGCTGTATCACCGAAATCATATTCATATCTTCCCTTTGTTAGAGAAGGGCATGATTCTGGCTCTACTGCTATCGCAAGAATATCCTTATATTTCCCATTACCTGTTAATTTATCTTTCAAAAATGGAAAACACAGTCCTGCAAAATTGCTTCCGCCGCCAACACAGCCAATAATAGTATCTACTTTTTCTCCAGCTTTGTCAAGTTGTTTAATTGCTTCTTGTCCGATTATTGTTTGATGCAATAAGACATGATTCAAAACAGAACCGAGAGCGTATTTTGTATTTTTGCTTTTTACAGCTTCTTCAACTGCTTCGCTTATCGCAATTCCAAGACTGCCGGGGCAATTAGGATTTTCTTTTAGAATATTTCTTCCTGAATTAGTCTTCTCACTTGGAGAAGCAATAACTTCTGCCCCAAACATTTTCATTACTGATTTTCTGAATGGCTTTTGCTCATAACTGCATTTTACCATGTAAACTTTGCATCCAAGATTGAATATGTTACAAGCAAAAGACAAGGCACATCCCCATTGTCCTGCTCCTGTTTCAGTTGTCAAGAATTTTGTTCCTTCTTTCTTATTATAATAAACCTGAGCTATAGCTGTATTTAGTTTATGAGAACCAACAGGACTAACTGATTCATTCTTAAAGTAAATCTTGCAATTAGTTTTCAAAGCTTTTTCAAGCCTTTCTGCTCTTACAAGTGGAGTTGGTCTGTATATTCTGTAAGCATTGAAAATCTCCTCTGGAATTTCAATAAATCTTTCTTTGCTTATCTCTTGTTTTATAATCTCTTTAGGAAAAATTGCTTCAAGTTCTTTTGGTTCAAGAGCTTTTTTTGTTCCTGGATTAAGTGGAGGCTCTAGTTCAAAAGGCAGATCTGCCTGTATATTATAAAAGAATTGTGGAATATCTGTCTCTTCTAGAATAATTTTTTTATTCATAATTCAAACACCCCCTTTCACTAAGCATCTGCATTTTTGCAGATGCATTTTTAACATGATGCCCTGAATACTTTAGTTTTTTAAACAGAAAGCTGAAACTAGAATAGAAATAATAATTTAAAGGGCTATGCCCAGGGACAATATCCAAAAAATTTCGTTAAAGTTTCAACTAGGAAAGAATTAAAATTTCTACTGCCACCGACAAGTGTAGTCGATTTTCATAATAACTAAAAGGATAGCCCATATTTAAATTTATCCAATACTCCCTTCAAAGTCCCAAAAATCATCATATATATTCGTCTTTAAAAAAGTTTAAATATGTCAGTTCTCTTCTATTTTTATAAAAATGGTGAAAAAATCTATACTATTTGGGATATTCTTTGTATTTAGCATATTTCTTCTTTCAAATATCTCTGCAGAAATACAAATCTCCTCTTTAAAACCCCTTTACAATTTAGGGGATAATATGGAATTTACTGTGACCTTGGGCGACCATACTGAAAATTATTTGGACATAAACCTTATTTGTTCTGGCAACGAACAAAATATCTACCATAATGTTCCTGATACAAAAACCTCTACAATAACTAGAAAGTTAACAGAGGGTTATATAGGCAATCTTTTTGGGGATTGTTTTCTTTCAGCTGTTTATGGTGAAGATACAGGAAATTCTCAGAATTTTAAGATAAGCAATGCAATTATTGTTAACTTTGAGACAGATAAAACCGATTATAATATCAACGAAATAATTTCTATAAAAGGAACAGCATTAAAAGAAAATGGGCTTGCTCCTGAAAGTGCGTTTGTTGAGGCATCTTTTAATGGTGTATCTGCTTCAGACATTGTAAAAAATGGAGAATTTAATATTAAAATTGCTGCATCACAAACAATGCATGCAGGAACCTATCCTGTTGTTGTAAAAGTTTATGACAAAGATGAAAAAAGAAATATAATGAACTCAGGAGAAATGGCACAGAATAAAAAACTTTCGCAAGAACCAAGTAGAATTGAAATAGCAATAAACAATCAGAATATCGCCCCCTATGAAAACTTAAGCTGTTTTGTTAGTCTTTATGATTTTGCAGGTGATAAGATGGATGAAGAAGTAGTAATAAGTATAAAAGATAGCCAGAATAATTCTGTTTATTCCGAAATTTTAATTGCTAATCAAAATTTAATCTTTAAATTGCCAAAATCTTTCCCTCCAGGAAAAGCTACATTGACAGTACAAAAAGATAAAATTAGTGCATATAAATATTTTTATGTTGATGAAGTAGAAAAACTATCTTCGGAAGTTAATAATAGCACACTTATTGTTATAAACGAGGGAAATGTTAACTATGATGAAGAGATTAGTATTATAATCGGGAATGAAACGATAAAAAATGAAGTTTCATTGGGAGTAGGAGAATCAAAAACTTTTGAATTGTCCGCCCCTGATGGAGATTATGCAGTAAATGTTCAAGATAGTTCAGGAAAAGTTTACAGTGGAGATGTTTCTCTTACAGGAAAAGTAATAGACGCAAAAGAAATAAGACAAAGTATAAATCTCTTTTTTAGATATCCTCTTGTCTGGTTCTTTATACTCTTTATTGTATTTTTTGCAATAATCTTAAGTTATAAAAATAGCCCGGGTCACACGTCTTATTCTTATCCTGCTGAAATGAAAATAAAAAAACCCGGAAAAATAATTCTTAGCTCAAAAATTATTAGGATGCAATCTCAATCTGAAGAATTAAATTTAGGTCCTGGAAAAATAAAAAAAGCAGAACAAGTTTTAGTAACAACAGGTCACAAACAGGAGTCAGTTATAGTTTATTTTAAAATAAAGAATAAGCTTTCAAGAGAAGCAGAGCAAAATTTGGTTAAAATTTTGGAATTGGCTTCAAAATTTAATGGAATTCCTTATAGAGATGGATATAGTTATGGAATCATATTCTCCCCGACTATTACCAAGAGCTTTCAGAATGAAAAGGCAGCAGTAAACGCTGCAATCGCAATAGATTCTGGACTGAAGGATGCAAATAGAAAGTTTAAGGACAAGATTGAATATGGTATTGGAATAAACTCTGGAGAAGTGATAAGTAAAGTTGAAGGAGTAATGTTACAATTTACAAACATGGGCAAGACCATTCCAATAGCAAAGAAAATTGCAGAAATATCTAATCAAGAAGTTTTAATAAGTGAAGGCGTTCATAGAAAGACAGAGGAAGTTAAAGTAGAGAAAGCAAGCCCAGATAAGAGTGAAATAATGTATTTTAAGATAAATAGAGTTATTGATTCAGAATATCACAGAAAATTCATAGAAGGTTTTTTAAGAAGAAATAAATAAAATTTATTTCTATAGTTTAAATTTTTCAAATTTTTTCCTTTTATTTATATTTCCAGTGCTGTATGCATCTTGAAGCTTTTTTGCTTTTTCTTTATTCTCTTTGTTTTCTTGTCCGAAATAGTAAACAGCAGGTCTTTCTTTTGCAGATTTTAGCGATGAAGAAAAAGTTTCAATAATAAAATTCTCTTTTTCCTTTCTTCCAACTACAAACCAGCAGTTATTAATTAAAAAATGTCGGCCTATTCTTGATAGTTCAAATGTTTTTTCATTAATAAGATTTTTTTTAAGAAGTGTATCTATTCTTTTTCCTATTAATTTTTCGCAGAGGAGGCATCCGCCGGAAGGAGAAGGATATTTTATATTATATCTTTTTGCTAATTCTAATTGGACTTTCCTGCTTCGTCCATTTATCTCAAAAAATTTGCTTCTATCAACTAATTTCTTTCTTTCAGAAGAGGTTTCAGTAAGAATCTTTGCAGAAAGGGGTCGAAGAACTTCAATTCCTGTTTCCTGATCAATTATTTTAAGATTTTTTGAGGTCTGGCTCATTGGTCTCTCACCAAGAACTTCTCCGCTAGCTATTATTGTTATATTATTTTTATTCGCATATTCTTTCGCCTTTTTTATAATAAATATTCTGCAATCGATACAGGGATTCATAGAAGTTCCACGTCCGTGCTTAGGTTTTTTTATCATGTCCATATATTCCTCAAATAATTTACCTTTTGTGCAGTCTATAACTGTAAATTTTACTCCAGAAATCTGTGAATAATTAAAACAACATTCAACGCTGCTGCAACATCCAGAAGAAAATGGCAACTTAAAATAAAGAGCTTCTACGTCCAAATTTTGTTCTTGGAGAATTTTTATGACAAGTCTTGAATCAAGCCCTCCGGAAAATAATACTATTGCCTTATTTTGCTCTTCCATGTCTATAAACTGAAACCGCACTTTTTAAAATGCAGTGTTTTAGCTAGAAACAAAATGTTTTTAATCTCTCCTTTATAACCTCAAATATGCCTGATGAACTAATAGATATTTATGATGAATTTAATAATCCGACAAATATTAAAAAAATGAGAAATACAGCCCATAATGAGGGTCTTTGGCATAGATCTGCCCACATATGGGTATATAATCAGAAAGGGGAAATTCTTCTTCAACTAAGAGCAAAAGATAAACTTTTTTATCCAAATATGTGGGATATTTCAGCTTCGGGGCATGTTGGTGCTGGTGAAGAACCAATTACTGCTGGATTAAGAGAGATAAAAGAAGAGATAGGATTAAAAATTAGAAAAGAAGATTTACATTTTTTTAAGATTAAAAAAGTTAAAAGGAAATATAAAAATTTAGAAAATAATGAATTTTATTATGTTTATATTCTAAGGTTTGATGGAGACATTAGCAAATTAAAATTGCAGAATGAAGAAGTCCAAAAGATTAAATCTATTCCTATCGAAAAATTTAAAGAAGAATTAAAATCAAACTCAGTAAATTATGTTCCTCATGGTAACTATTGGTATGAGGCAATAGATGAAATTAAAAAAGAAATTAAGGCATAATCTCTACTCACCGTAACATATCTGATCATTTTAACCTATTCAGTATAATCCTTCTTTTGCAGCTTCAGCTATATATCCTTCGTGTTTGAGGTCAAAATTGAAAGTTGACAAAAAATCCATTATTACCATTTTGTCAATTTTGTTTTTCTTGAGCATATTAAATATCTCTTCAGTGAAACAGTAAGGGCATAGAGAGGCATTCTTAGTATTACATGCCATGCACTTAATTCCAGAAACTGCAGAGTTATTTACTTCAATAATATAGCTCTGAATTTTTCTTATCATTTTTCTATTTACGCTAGGATAGAATCTGAGCCATTCAGAGATCTGCTTACCCAGACAATCATGGCAGATAGGATGAGTTATTGGCTCAAGACATCTCTGACAGTCATAAAAGCTTCCCAAGCTAGGAAAATTTTCTATTTCAAAACCGGATAAGAATTTTTGTCTCATTTTAAGATGTAAAAATTCTATAATCCGCCTAAAAAGCAGATTAATAGAGTTTTTTAGTTGAAGAAATAAATTTTAAAGTATAGCCCCAGCTAAATCTTGGACAGACTCCATGTCTATTCATCGCATTATTTAGCTTTTTTTGTGCCATACTAATACTTAAAAGAATAAGGGATTTATATATTTTTTGTTACTACCGGCCATAGTTTATTAATAACTTCTTTATTAATATCTTCAATACTTTTCATCCCATTTATTCTCAGAACCAAACTTTTATCATACTTCTCCAAAACATTCTCTGTATCTTTTTTGTAAATCTCCAATCTCTTTCTTATAACCTCTTCTTTATCGTCTTTTCTTCCCTCGAGAATTGCTCTTTTCTTTAATCTCTCAACTAGAACATTATCATCCGAGCAATAAAAATATATTAATTTTGTAACATCAATCTTTTCTTTTATTAATTCTACCTGATTAGAATTCCTCGGAATTCCATCGAGCAAAAGAACTTGCTTTTTAGGGTCAAACTTCTTTTCTTTAATATATTCTTCAAGCGTTTTAAAGAAAAGTTCAATTGTAGTATTATCATCAACAAAATTCCCTGCTGAAATAAGTTCATGAACTTTTTTCCCTATTTCTGAATTAGCCATTTCAGGATTTGTTTGCAAAGAACGAAACATATCTCCTGTTGAAAAATGAAAATATCTAGGATTTTCTGCAAGAAGCTTTGCTTGCGTTCCTTTTCCTATTCCAGGTGGTCCGAAGATAACTATTGCTTTATATTTTTTCATATTTTAGAAACAAAAATCTGCTTTTTATATTTTACTCCAAGAACTCTATTCCCAGCTCTTCAGACATCTCGGCCTTTTTCTTTTCTTGAATAGTCTCTCCAGATGAGCCAATTATCTGAGAACTCTTTACACCTGTAACAATAATCATAACTCTTACAGACTTTTCCATATCTTCGCTTATCTGCGCGCCCCAAATCATTCTTGCATCTTCGCTGATTTTTTCTCCTATTTTGCTTATTATTATTCTTGCTTCGTCAAGTGTTAAATCAGGACCGCCAACAATATTTATCAAAGCTCCTGTTGCATTGGTAATATCTGCATCAAGAAGAGGATTTGTTATTGCTTTTTCAACAGCGTCTATTGCTCTTTGACTTGAATCACTTTCTCCCATTCCTATCAGAGAAACTCCGCCGTTAAGCATAACTGCTTTTACATCTGCAAAATCAAGATTAACAAGTCCTGATTTTGTTATAAGTTCTGTTGTTCCTTTTACAGCATTTGTCAATATTTCGTCAGCAACTTTAAATGCAGTATGAAGAGGCAATTCAGGAGCAAGCTCGAGAAGTTTATCATTAGGAATAACAATTAAAGTATCTACACTTGCTTCTAATCTCTCTAATCCATACATTGCATTTTCAATTCTCTTTTTTCCTTCCATTGTAAAAGGTAAAGTTACAACTCCTATAACAAGAGCACCTTGTTTTTTTGCAAGTTCTGCTATTACAGGTGCAGCACCTGTTCCTGTTCCTCCACCTAACCCGCAGGTTATGAAAACTAAATCAGTATTTGCTATTTTCTTTTTTATTTCTTGTTCTGATTCTTTCGCAGATTCTTCTCCTATTCTAGGATTACTTCCTGCACCTAATCCGTGTGTAAGTTCTTTTCCAATGAGTATTTTGTAATCAGAATTAGTATAAAGCAAGTCTTGTGCATCAGTATTAACAGCAATCATCTCTCCACCCTTTATTCCTATTTCTCTCATTCTTGAAAGAGTATTTCCTCCTCCTCCACCGACGCCAAAAACCTTTACTTTTGCTGTTTGTTTTTTTAGAATTTCTTCTAGTTCTCTGTCTATTGCAGATAATTCAGGATTAGGGTTATATGCTTCTTCTTTTTCTTCCTCTTCTTTCACTATGGCCATGATAGAAAGTAAGTTGTTAGCTTTATAAGTTTTATTGGGGTAAAGTATAGATTTAATATATATCTTTCAATACAAGCATGTTTTTAAGTTTGTTAAGTGAAAAGTATTTATGGGAAAATTAGGAAAATTTATTTGTATTTCTGCATTAGTAGCAGGAGTATGCTTACCTGTAAACTTCTTCAGAGGTCATTGTCCAAATTCAGAAATAGTCAATCTTACTAAAGGAAGTACTTCATTTGATAGTAAAAGATATCTAGCAGATATGGCTATTGGTGTTAATGTAAACAGGTGGGATGTTGCCAATAATGCGGGGGTAGTAAATAGTTTATTTGATGGTAAAAAATATCTAGTAGATGTAACCACTGGTGTTAATGTAAACAAATGGGAAGTCGTTAGCAGTGATATAAGATATTCAGGACAGAATTAATAAAAGAAAAATTATTTTTATTTCTTTTCTTGATTTTTATCTTCTTTGCCTAAAGCACCAAGGTTCTTTGAGGCTTCAATCTCCTTTTCTTCTTTCTTCTTTTTTGCTAAAATCTCAACATCAAAACCCAAAAGTTCTTTAAATTTATCTTTGAATACATTTAGAATAGGTGTTAATTGCAATTCTGAAAATATTATCATCTTTTTTGCTTCATCAATTTCAAAATCAAATTCCTTGCCAAAAAGAAATCTCTGAAGAGCATTTATTTTATCTTTGTTATCAACTATAATTTTTTTTATTGTAAATTCATATTCAACATCTTTTCCTGCAAGAGGATTATTAAAATCAATCATAACTCTTCCACCAGAAGAACTTACAACCTTCACAAGAGAATTATCTAGGGCAAGAGTCATTCCAGGCATAGGATTTATCTTTTGTTCAATAAAAAATCTTTTTGGTACTAATTTTATAAGTTTTCCATCTCTCTTGCCAAAGGCTTTTTCAGGAGAAAGTTTTGCTACATACTTTTTCTCTATTTCTTTCTCAATAAGTTCTTCATCAAGACCTTTCACAACCATATCTGCACCGATGCATACAACAAGAGGTTTGACTTCTTTTACGTTAGGATTTAGTTTTTTAGCTTCTTCTCTGATATTTGTATCAAAAACTTCGTTATCGTTAATGTTTCTTCCAATAAACTCGAGTTCAATAAAGTCATGTTTCTTTGTTTTTTCTGCCATAGGAAAAGAATAGAAGGGGTGTTTAAAAAGTTTAGGGTTGGTTAAATATTTTGAATATATACTTTCCAGTCAAAAAATACTTATAAACTGAAATATACGAAAAGTATCATGATAAAAAAAGATTCTACTTATCTCGCTGGAAGTTATCATGATTGGAGAGACAAAGTTATAGCTTCTCTTCCTGGCCACAATTTTTCAGACCCAAAAAATCACAGGCAAAGCGCAATTGCAAAACTTGTAGAAGATGATATGACAGAAGCAATGCTTTGTAGAAGAATGTTTGTCGGTTTTCCGAAAGGTAAGAGCCTTGGCACAATGACTTATGCTGAAATTGGGGCATCGAGAGTAGCAGGTAATTATATAATTGGTGTAGATGAAAATGAAGTAAAAGAAATAACTCTAGAATTTATAGCAGATGCTCATTTCTCAAGTTTTGAAGAAGGAATAGAACATCTTAGAGATTTAAACAATATTCCTGAAACAAGCAGCATAGTAGCTAATCAAAAAAAGGCTCTCGGAGATGTTCATAAAGTTCTGCTTCTTGGAGAAATTCCAATTAAATACATAAGTTGTGAGGACAAATCTTATGTTGTAAATTTCAAAGCAGATGATATTAATAATCTCGCAAAAAATATAGATTTAGTTATTGTAAACTTTGAAAGAGGAATAAGGCCAAAAGAGCACATTCTATGCATGGGTGCAGCTTATTCTGCAGATATTCCGATTATAATGTGTGAAGCTAGTCCGATAATTTACCCTCCTCTTGCAGGTCTTGCAAGGAGAATATTCTCTGGAAGTGAAAGATTTGATATTTTAGAAGACTATCTGAGGGGGATAAAATCTAATGATATTAATTCTGAAGCTAAAGTAATGTATGACTTATTTAAAAAATATCATAGCTAAACAAAAATAAATCTTCCTCTCAAAAGCTTTATAAACATATTTTTTCTGGCTTAATTATGTCACTAAGATTAATAACCGCACACGATTCAAAGCCAGGCGCAACAATTATGATAGATGGTGCAGCTTGTATTGTTAGAAACTTAGACATATCTAAAACAGGCAAACATGGTGCAAGTAAATGCAGAATGGATGCAATTGGAATTATGGATGGTAAGAAAAGAGTTATAGCTGTTCCGGGCTCAGAAAGATTTGAAGTTCCATCTGTAGAAAAAAGGAAGGCACAAATTCTTTCTATAAATGGTGAAATGGCAAATGTAATGGATTTAGAGAATTTTGAAACATATGACATGGCAATTTTTGAAGAAGTAAGGAATGAACTAAAGCCTGAAGACCAGGTAGAATATGTAATTATTAACGAGACACAAAAAATAATTAAGAGGAAACTATAACAACAAATGGCAAAAATAGCAGCAGCACAAGCGAGATTATTTAAGAATATTTTTGTATGCAAAAATTGTAGTTCAAAGATAAGAACAGATTCATTGAGAGTTATGACTGGAAAGGTTCATTGCAGAAAATGTAAGAGCAAAGCATTAAGACCAATAAGAAAGAAGTAGTTCTGAATTTATCTATATTAAAACATCAATAAAAAAATCTCCACCAATCTTTAAATACTCTCTTGCCGATACGATAAAAAGAGAAAAATACTAAATAAAAAACATGAGCTTCTTCCTTTACGACTTAACATTCTTTTTAGTCTTTACTGCAATCGTAGTAATATTTCTCTATATAAAAAGAAAAAATCTAAAGCGAGATGGCGTAATGTATCTTTATAGAACAAGCATAGGACTTAAAATTATAGATTATTTTGGCAGTAGATACAAAAAAACCCTAACTGTTTTAAGTTATGTTTCTGTAACAATGGGTTATATTCTTATGATAGCAATGGTATGGCTTATGTATCAGACAACAAGACTTTTTTTCCAGCCAGCATTTGTTCAAGCAGTAAAAATTCCTCCATTAATGCCCCTTGTCCCATATATCTCAGATATTTTTCAGGTTACATGGCTTCCACCATTTTATTTTACTTATTGGATAATTGTTTTAGCATTAATAGCAATAACTCATGAAGGAGCCCATGGAATATTTGCAAGATTTTATAATGTAAGGATAAAATCAACAGGATTTGGATTTTTAGGCCCATTTATGGCGTTTTTTGTGGAACAAGATGATAAACAAATGCAAAAGAAAAAAATATTCCCGCAATTAACAATTTTAAGTTCAGGAGTTTTTGCGAATATTCTTACAGCAGTATTATTTTTTGTGATTATGGTTGGATTTTTTAATATGTCTTATACTCCTGCAGGAGTAATATTTACAGATTATACCTTCTCTATTTTTCCTGCCTCAATAATACAGAATGCAACAGTTTCAAATGAAATTATAAAACTTGACGGATTAAATCTCACAAGAATAGAAATTGAAAATCAATCTTATTTTGCTTCTGCAGAAATGATTAGTCTAAAGACAAAAAACTCAACTAATGTAACCTTAATCGGGCTGTATCAAGATCAACCGGCTATAAGACATGCTATGCAAGGAGCAATAATAGGAATTAATAATAAAACAATAACTAATCATTCAGATTTCGAAGAGATTATGGCTAATATGAAACCTGGTGAGAATATTACCCTTGTTACAAAATTTAAACAAGGAACAAATACGACTTTGATAACTTATGAATTTGCTCTTGGAAAAGATTATGCCAATGAAAGCAAGCCAGTTATTGGAACTGCATCTCTAATGTTAAAATCAACAACATTAAAGGGATTTTTTTATAAAGCCATAAACTTCTTTAAAGATCCTGCAGTAAATTATGAACCAAAATATAATGAGGAATTGACAATATTTGTTTACAATCTTCTTTGGTGGATTGTTTTGATAAGCATAAGCGTGGGATTAAGTAATATGCTTCCTGCATTCATTTTTGATGGAGGAAGATTTTGGTATCTTACTGTTCTTGGAATTACAGGTCATAAAAAATTAGCAGAAAGAGTTTTCAAAGTTTTTACATTCTTACTTTTGGCTGTTTTTGCTCTACTTATGGCATTATGGGTGGTAGGAATGTTTTTCTAAAAATTAAAATATAAATAGATAAAATCTAACCCATTCTTTCATAAAAATATGCTCTTTCAAGTAAACTTAAAACTATTTTGGGGTCTGTTGCTTGAACTTGATATTTGCCCCATAATTGTGATTTTATGCAGTTAATTTTTCCAGGTATGTCGTCTGCTTTTATTCCCTTTATTGCATATCCTCTATCAAATGTTTGTCTCATTCTCTGCAAAAAACTATCTTCTTCATTCATGATTGAGAATAAGATTTTTCATTTATAAAGATTTATATAACAAATGATATTATTGCTAACATGAATTATTCAAAGCCAATAAATCAAATGACACAAGGTGACTGGGAAAGATTAGAGAGTCTAGTAAAAGAAAGTCTAAAAAATGATAAGAGTGGTCATGATTATCCTCATTCAGCAAGAGTTTTTAGAAATGCATTGTCAATTTGTAAAAAATATTCAGGGATAGATTATGATGTTTTGGTTGCTTCCTGTTGGCTTCATGATATTGCCTTTAAAGATGGATTGGTGAAAAATCACCATCTTATTAGTGCTAAACAAGCTCCATCCTTTCTTAAGAAGGTTAATTTTCCTTATGTTAAGATAAAGAAAGTACAAATAGTAATAGAAGATCATGTTGGGCAAACTATTAAGCCAGTTAGAAAAAATTCTCAACTTTCAATAGAATCAAAAATTTTAAGAGACGCAGATAATCTTGACGCTTTAGGAAGCATAGGACTTGCAAGACAAATCGCTTTTTGTTCTGCTAATAATATACCTTATTTTATTTCTAAAGAAGATTGTGGATTTAACAAAAGTGTTTATTGCGGGGTTAAAGAATTAATGACTTGGCCGTATAAAATGCTAACACCAGAAGCTAAAAAAATAGCAATGAAAAGACTTCCCGTAATGGCTGCTTTTTTGAAACAATTGGAGAAAGAATATTCATCATGATATCACCAAAAAATCTTGAACTTTTGAAAAGACAGCATTATATTGTGGCAGGAAAGCATTCTGCTGTTCAAATATGTAGATGGACTAAGCATTCTCTTGTTGGAGAAGGCGAATGTTACAAATACAAATTCTATGGTATTCCAAGCTGGAGATGTTGTGAAATATCACCAAGCGCGGTTTGGTGTGATAATCACTGCATACATTGCTGGAGAGCAACAGAGGCCACACAAGGAAATAAAATGCCTAAAGGAATAGATAAGCCAGAAACAATAATTGAAGAATGTTTAAAAGGAAGAAAAAAACTTCTAACAGGTTTTGGAGGCCATGCAAGATTAAACAAATTAAGATATCAAGAATCACATGATCCATCCCATTATGCAATTTCTCTAATAGGAGAGCCTACGCTTTATCCCAAAATAGGAGATATGATTGAATTGCTGAGAAAAAGAGGAAAAACAAGTTTTATTGTTACAAATGGTCTTCATCCAGAGCTTCTTAAAAGGCTAGAAAAGAATAAACAACTTCCAACTCAGCTTTATGTTTCTTTGAATTCAAGTAATGAAAAAGATTATGTTCCATGGCATAAATCTGAATATAAAGATGCATGGAAAAGATACAACAAAACACTTGATTTGCTTAATAAATTTACAAAAAAAGGTAAAAGAACTGTTCTTAGAATGACGCTTGTTAAAAATATGAATATGGATGACAAACATGTTACAGAATTTGCAAATATCATAAAAAAATCCGGAGTAATGTTTGTAGAAGTAAAAAGTTTTATGTCCTTAGGATATTCTCGGCAGAGAATTCCTTATGAGGCAATGCCAAGTTTAAAAGAAATAGTTTCTTTTGCAAAAAAACTTGCAAAAGATTCAGGCTATATTTATCTTGACAAGCATATGCCTTCTAGAATTGTTCTTTTGGGAAAGAATAAGGAAGCAAAAAGAAGAATGAAGATAAAATCTAGTGAGATATGAACATGCAAAGTGAAAAGATAATTTCTGAAGACAAATTAATAGATTTAATAAGAGATTTAAAGAAAAAAGGTAAAAAAACAGTAACTACTAATGGAACTTTTGACATTCTTCATCTTGCCCACATAAATATTTTAAATAAAGCAAAATCACTGGGAGATATTTTGATTGTTCTGGTTAATTCAGACTCTTCTGTTAAAATGAACAAGGGTCCTAAAAGACCGATTGTCCCTGAAAATGAAAGAGCCAGTATGCTTGCCGCCCTAGAATGTGTAGACTATGTCCTGATATTTAATGATGAAAGGGTTGGGGAAGTATTATTAAGATTAAAACCATCTATTCATTTTAAGGGTGGAACATTCATACAGGAAAGGATTCAAGAAGAAAAAAGAGTTATGGAAAGCATAGGTGGGGAATTTATTTTTTCTGGGGAGATAAAAGGGTATTCAACAACGAATATTATAGAAAAAGTTTTAGAAGCCTATAAAGAATAGTTTCTTCTACTACCTGTAAAGTGTTACAAACCTTTAAATACTCATATGAATATATTTTCATATGAAAACAAAATCATATAATACCTACCACATATTTTTCAGTAATCTCTCTAATCCTCTTAGGATAAAGATTGTTTCTGCTCTCAAAGATAAAAGCATGTCTGTGACAGAATTATCAAAGCAAATTAAAGTAGAACAAAGCAAATTAAGCCATGCCCTTTCAAAACTGAAAGAGTGTAATCTCGTGAGTGTGGATATCGATGGAAAGAGTAGAATTTATTCTCTTAATAGAAAAACTCTATTACCTATCTTAAATATCATTGATAAACACTCAAAATTAAATTGTGGAGGAAATTGCTTATCTTGCACAAAGCATAATCTTCATTAATAACAAACATGTTTTTTCAAAAAAAAGAGATATACTTGGATAATGCTGCATCAACAAAAGTAGATGAAAGAGTTCTAAAAAAAATGACCCCATTTTTCAACGAAAAATATGGAAATGCTTCTTCTGTGCATATTATTGGCCAGGAAGCAAAAAGAGCACTTGAAGAAAGTAGAGATATTATTGCTAGTTCTATTGGAGCAAAGAGCGATGAAATAGTATTCACATCAGGAGGAACAGAAAGCAATAATTTTGCATTAAAGGGATTATTTTTTGCAAACCCAGATAAAAAACATATCATAATATCAAAAATAGAGCATGATTGTATTCTTAATACATGTAAATGGCTTGAAAAATTCGGAGCAAAAATAACTTATCTTGATGTTGATAGTGAAGGTTTTGTTAATCCAGAAGATGTAAAAAAATCAATAACAAAAGATACACTTGTTGTTTCCATAATCCACGGAAATAATGAAATAGGAACAATTCAAGATTTAGAAGCCATAGGAAAAATATGCAGAGAAAAAGGAGTATATTTTCATACAGATGCATGCCAAAGTTATACAAAAACAGCGCTTAATGTAAAAAAACAAAATCTTGACCTAGTTACCTTAAACTCTCATAAAATTCATGGTCCAAAAGGAGTAGGAGCTTTGTATATAAGAGGGGGGATAAAAATTTCACCTTTAATGCACGGCGGAGGACATGAACGAGGATTCAGGAGCGGAACAGAAAATGTTTCAGGAATTGTTGGTTTTGCAGAAGCAGTAAAAATATCTAGTTCTCGAGAAATGGCAAAAATGTCTGAATTAAGAGATATGCTTATTGAAGGCATATTAAAAATTCCAAACACAAGATTAAATGGGAGTAGAACAAAAAGACTTGCGAATAATGTCAATGTTTCTTTTAATAATATTGAAGGAGAAGCAATAGGAAGTTATTTAGAAGCTTATAATATTTGTAGCTCAACAGGAAGTGCTTGTGCATCTCATTCTCTTCAAAAAAGTCATGTTTTGAAAGCCATAGGTTTGACAGACAGTCAAATTAATAGTTCAATAAGATTAAGTTTAAGTAAATTCACAACAAAAGAAGAAATCGAAACAGTATTGAATGTTCTTCCAAAAGTTGTAGAAAAATTAAGAAAAATAAGCCCGTTTAAGAATTAAACATAAAAATCAACTCGGGAGGTAAAAAATGACTGAGAAAAAAATAGACAAATATGAAGAATTTGCTGGAGAATTCAAAAACGAAGAAGAGTTAGAAGAAGAGCTTGAAGAAGAAGGCCTTGAAGAAGGAGAAGTAGAAAAGGAACATTTTGAAGAAGGAAAAGAAGAACCTTTAGAAGAAAACGAAGTAGAAAAGAAACAGCCAGAAGAAGACGAGATATAAAACATGAAAACTAAAGCAAAAAATAAGGTTAAAAATAGCAGTAGCAAAAATAAAACTTTTGTTACAAAGAAAATGAATTTTTCAGAACTAATTGAAAAATATCCTCAATCTGTAGAAGTTCTGATGAATGAAGGGATGCACTGCATTGGATGCGCTGCATCTGCTTTTGAAACAATTGAACAAGGTGCTATGATGCACGGCATTAATCCGGATGAATTAGTAGAAAAAATAAATAAAAAGTTGAAGAAAAAATGAGAACAAACAAAAAATCTCTTGATTGGAAGAGAATGTCTGTATTAGAAATAGTTTTTTGGTCAGGAGCACTTATTATAAGTTTAGTTAATATTTTATTAATTCTCAGAGGCAATAATTTTCTGCTATATAATTTTTATATATGTGGAATTTCAGTTATCGCAATAGTTATATTTACAATAGTTTTGATAAGAAAATCAAAAGGAAAGAACAAATGAAAATTGCAATTTGCTCAAGCATGGCTTTTGCAAAAGAAATGATAATCACTAAGAAAAAGCTTGAAAAATTAGGGCACAGTGTAGTAGTGCAGGAAGATGTCGAGCTTCATGCAAATGGCACAATAAAAGAAGAGGATAAATGGAGAAAGCTGGACATAGATCCGCTTAAGGTATATTATGAAGAAATAAAAAAATCCGATGCAGTTATTGTTATTAATTTAGACAAAAATAACATCAAGAATTATATCGGTGGCAATACTCTTATAGAAATGGCATTTGCCTATGTTTTAGGAAAGAAAATATTTCTTCTTAATTCTTGTCCAGAAATGAGTTATAGCGATGAAATAGAAGCAATGAAACCAATCATAATTAAGGGAGATTTATCAAGAATAAAATGAAAAACCAGGGATACAGCAAAATGGTGATGAAGCACTTTTTTAATCCAAAATATGCAGGAAAGATAAAAGATGCAAACGGAATAGGCCAGGTGGGCAATAGCTCCTGTGGTGATATCATGAAAGTTTACATAAAAGTTGAAAAAGATAAAATTAAAGATATAAAATTTAACACGCTGGGTTGCGTTGCAGCAATTGCCTCAAGTGACGTTGCTTGTGAAATTGCAAAAGGTAAAACAATAAAAGAAGCTAAGAAGATAACAGACAAAGACATTCTAAGGAAAGTTGGCGGATTGCCTCAAATAAAACACCATTGTAGCCTTCTTGGAACGCAGGCATTAAGAAAAGCTATTGAAGATTATGAAAAGAAGAAATAAAGATTAAAACATAATTATCCCGTCTTTAGTAAGCGCAGTAAATCTAACCCCCACAGGTATGCTTAATAGTGCAGAAATAAGTGCCATATGTTCTTTTCCATCTCCACTTGCAATACTTAATGCTACTTCTGTCCCGCTTATTTTCCCTGCGAGTTTTTCTTTCAATTCTTCTTTCAAATCAGAAATTCTGCTTGTTGTAATTTCTACAAATTCGTGCGGTTTTTCTGTCTGAAATTTTCTTGCGAAATCACTTCCTATGAGAATTATCTTATCCCATTCTCCTTGTTTTATGAGTCCTGCGACTTGTGCCCATGTTCCTTCTCCTATGGATAATAATGCTACTAGTTCCATTTTTTATTCTCTGGGACCCCCACCCATAACATCTTCTTCTGCGGTTACTGTTCTGATAACAATTGGTAAGTTTTTATATTTTGGTGGAATCCGAGATATTGCCTGTACATCGCTGTATCCTTGAGATATAACTTCATGATTATAATAAGCTATAACTTTTCCAATATGTTTCTGCCTAAGCTTAGCCATATCTCCATCTAACATTCTTGATTGCTTTTCTAACTCTCCTTCATTTAGTATTCCCATATTTTTTTATCTCATTTCTACTTTTTAAGGTTTTATAGTCTGGAGAGCATATTTTTAAATAACTTATCATTCAAAAGACCATGATAATAAAAATATTTGGAATATTAGACATAATATCGGCAATAATCTTTGGTTTGTCATATTATTTTCATTTTATTCCAAGAACATTGATGTTTATTATTGCAGGATATCTCATTTTAAAGGGAGCAATATTTTTGTTTACAATGGATATAGCGAGCGTTATAGATGTTGGATGTGGAGTAGTAATCCTTCTTTCTGTTTTCTTAAGTATTTCTCATTTGATATTTATTATTACCTTAATATTCCTTCTTCAGAAAGGTATTTTTAGTTTATTGAGCTAAATCTAGAAATTTTTTTTTATTTTAATTGAGCTTTATAACGAGATTTTTCATCATCTTCAAAAATAGGTTTTCCAAATTTCTTATTTAAAAAGTTCCCAACATTTTCATAAGTTTTTATAGCCATTCTGAGCTCTTCTGGACAAAAGGGTTCTATATGACCTGTCTCGTCAACTACAGGACTAAGACCGTAAAATTTATCGATAGTTAAGTCAGTTCCATAATCTTTCCCATCATCAATCATTATTTGTCCTGAAAAAATGTTTTTATACTCCCATTCAAGAATAAAACTCGTTCTAGGATCATATACCTTTGAGAACCCCACCCTTACAAATTGGTTTTTATTAATTAACTCTTCTTGTAACTTCCAACCTAAATCTCCTACAAAACCATGTATTCCTCTAGTATTCCATAATTCCCATAAGCTATCCATATAAGTCATTAATATTTTATCTTTAAAAATATTTGTACAATCTTGGATAATCAAAAAGCTTTAAAAACCCACCAAACATCAAAATACTAATATCAAAGACTACATCGCCGAGTCCCAAATTCTGGGTTCAAGCGCATCGGTAGTAAACAGATATCATTCAAGATATGGTAACAAAAGAAGATTTTGTAAAAGCAGTAGAAGAAATAAGAAAACAGGATGTAAAAGTCAAGTTCAATCAAACAGTAGACCTAATTGTAAATCTTAAAGATTTTGACCTGAAGAAAAATTCACTAAATCTTGTTCTGCCTATACCTCATAAGTTCGAAGATAAAAAAATAGCAGGTTTCTTAGAAAAAAAGTCTACACTTCTTGATACCATAACAAAAGCAGAATTTGATGATTTCAAAGACAAGAAAAAAATGAAAAAACTTGTTCGTTCTTATGATATTTTTATTGCAAGTGCAAAACTGATGCCAACAATAGCAACTTCCTTTGGAAGAGCCCTGGGCCCTGCAGGAAAAATGCCTTCTCCCCAATTAGGAGTAATTATGCAAGAAAATGATAACTCAATAAAGGAAATAATGACGAAAATAAATTTAACAATAAAAGTAAAAGCAAAAGAAGCGAGTGTAAAATTTGCAATAGGAAAACAAGATAACAAAGATATAGATATTGCTGAAAACAGCTTCTTTGTATATAATGAAATATTAAAAGCACTTCCAAGAGGAAAAGATAATGTAAAATCTATTTTAATTAAATTTACTATGACAAAGCCAGTCAAGATAAATCTTCAATAAAATGGAAATAAAAAAGGCACATGTGTCTAAAGAGAAGCTTGAAAATGTAAAAAAACTTGTAGAGCAGTTAAAGAAAAACAAAACAGTAATGATTCTTTCAATAAAAAGCCTTCCTTCACAACAGTTTCAAAAAATGAAAAAGGAATTAAGAGGAAAAGCAAATATTTTAGTAGCAAAAAAAAGTATGGCCATAAGAGCAATAGAACAAGCAAAACTTGAGGGAGTAGAAGAATTATTGAACCAAATTAAAGAAGATTGTGCTATTGCTGTTTCAAATGATAACGCTTTTGAACTTGCAGCATGGTTTACAGACAACCAAAGTCCTGTTCCAGCAAAAGAAGGGCAAATCGCAGAAGAAGATATTACCATCAGTGAAGGCCCAACAGAATTAGTTCCAGGACCTGTAATCAGCGAATTGGGTGCATTAGGACTTCAGATTATGGTTGAAGATGGAAAAATAACAATAAGAAAAGCAAAAGTTGTCCTAAAAAAAGGAGATAAGGTAAATTCAAGTGCAGCATCTATTTTGCAGAAACTTGGTGTAAAACCATTTATGGTAGGAATAATTCCTCTTGCAGTTTATGATGCAAATGAGAAAAGAGTTTATATTGGAATAAAAGTAGATAAGAAAAAAACAATGGCAGAACTTTTGGTTTCTTATAGTAAAGCATTGGGTTTTGCTAGAGGAATAAATTATGTGTGCAGAGAAACTATTGGGCAGTTGCTTGCAAAAGCAAATAGCCATGCAAACGCTTTAACTAAATTACAAGGAGCAACAACTGCTCCTGTTGAAACTCAAAATTAAATTCAGGAGGAAAAAATGGAATACATATATGCAGCTTTGTTATTACACAAATTAGGAAAAACAGTTGATGAAGCAAACATCAAGAAAGTAATGGAATCAGCTGGAGCTTCAGTAGATGGAGCAAAGGTAAAAATCTTACTTGCAAGTTTGTCTGGTGTAGATATAGCAAAAGAACTGGAAAACGCTTCAATAGCAGTAGCAGCCCCAACAGCTGGAGCAGCTAAAGCAGAAGTAAAAGAAGAAAAAGAAGAAGTTAAGCCAGAAGCAGCTGCAGAAGGTTTAAGCGCTCTGTTCGGATAATTCGGTTAGACAATTTTTGTTTTGTTTAGTCTAACCGGCTGAGTATAGCTTGCCGAGCAATCTTTGCCTTTTGCAGAAAAAGGTGTAAATGGGTTGCGAGTGTTTGCATTTCCAAAAAAATTCTCCAAAAATTAATTAAATTTTTAGGGCCCCGAAAATCCATAAAAGATTTTCGCGGTTACCGGTTTTAGATATTCTGTAAAAAATGTGGACATGAGGGGTATTTTGCAGTTTCGTTCTGGTAGTTTTGTAGTTTTTATTGAGAAGATTTTTTTTTGGGAATGTTTAAATAAGTGCGTCGAGTAAGGGAAGTATGAAAAAGTGGTTAGTCGGAGGGTTAATTAGTGCAGGAGTTTTTGTTTTAGGTTCCGCATGGTCTCTTATATCAATTATACTGGCTACATCTGAGGGCAGTTTTATTTTTATTGGATGGGCAGTATTCATCGCTTTTCTAATTGCATTTATGGTAGGAGCCATACTTGGCTGGATAATAGGATTATTAGTAGAAAAGTTTAGTCTAAGAAGATGGATTGTTGTATCAGTAATTATAATTTTAATTGGCTTAGAAATCTTATTAACCAGATTTCTTTTTCCAAACATTTAAATCACTAAAAAAAGTTTTTAATATAGGAAAACCTTAAAAACAATCTCTCTTTCTAATATTCATGCCGACGTGGGACAATGGTACTCCGCCTGCCTTGAGAGCAGGTTTCCTTTACTGGATCTCCCAGTTCGATTCTGGGCGTCGGCGTGGAGCATTTGCATTTAAGTAATTTTAAAGAATATTATAAAAATGCAGATGCGAGATTTTTTAAAATACATTTTAAATTACACATTTCTTTAAAAAGTAAAAATAAATTTACTTCTTGTTACTATGCCCAAACAATCATTAGTAGAGATATTATCAGATGGTAATAAGTTTGATATAAATCAATTTCAAAAAGAATTAGATAAACATCTCCCAGTTGATACTTATGAGAATGCTATAACTCTATCTGCCCATGGTTTAGCATTAGTATATGACCCGGAAAGGTTTGAAGAGGAAACCGTAGAATATGTTGCTGAACAGCTAAAAGTTCATCGAGATTATCATGAACTAATGAGAGGGAGGTTATTAGATTCTTATGGGGAGTTGAATGACATACTTAGTGACGAGAGTGATATCGAAAAAGATTTTCAGTTTGTTTCTGAAGAGACTATCCCGCCTTTAATCAGAACTGTTAAACTACTCCTTGCGCCAATGTCCTGGATTAGATTTCGGACATTGAGAGGAGAATTAAAAGAAGCCATAGAAGAAAAAAGGTATACTGCAACAAAGTACAGAGTTGGTGAATCAATAGTAAATTATGGACTGAGGTTTGTTGATGAAAGATTAAAATTAGCGGATAACAAATTTTCAGAAGGAGTTAATTCTAATTTAGTTGAATGGGCAAAGATCCAAAAAAATTTGGGGTATTTATATTCAAGACTTGTTGCAACTGCTGACAAAAGAGTTCAGGTTGGCGAGAGAATGTATAAGTTACTTTTTCCAAATTCTGGTGATGTAATTAAGTAAAAAAGAGACTAGGCCCCAACTAGGACTAATTTTGAGATTTCTGGGCGTCGAGCGAATTCATTTAACTAACTTAAAAAATATTCTAAAAATGGGTTCGCGAGATTAGTTTTAAGAAGGATTTAAAAATTAAGATATCCTTAATATCCTATGAAAATTAAAAGAAATTGGGTATTAATTACTGTTCTTGTTGCATTAACATTACTTTTTTTATACCCCCTTAAAAATTTTATTTTTTCTGTTATCGAAGTTGGAATTATTACAGGAAATGTCGTGGATAATCAAGATATACTTCAAAACCTTTTAGTTCCTAGTGCAATTACTTCCATTATTTTTTCTATTATAGGATTAATTACTATGAGCTTTTTAATCATTCAAATAAGAAGTAAGAGCGTACACAAAGTTTTTCCTTTTAAGGGCTATTTGACTGCAATAAGCATAGTTTTTGTTGTTTTTTTGATTAATTATTTTATTACTTTTTTCCCTTATGGTAATTTTGTTTTACAAGCGATTAGTTTTATTTTACAAATTATAATTTATGGAATATTAATTCCTTATATTTTAACTGCTCAAATAAGCTATATTGTTTTACTCTTGAAGGGAGATATTAAGGGAATTCTTAATTAAAATGAAAAAGAGCTTATTTAAAATTGGTGCTTTATTTTTAGTGATAATTCTTCTTGGAGGAATTATAATTTTTCTTAATCAGAATAAAGGCTATTTTATTTTCTCTAACCCATCCTCTAATGAAACCTATGTTTCCTTAAGGTTTGATGATGCATTAGTCTCCCAATTATCTGCATTTGAACTTCTTAAGGAATATAATTATAATGGTTCAATCTATGTTATTACCTCTAAGTCAGACTCAGCAGGTTGGGAGAGTGATTATTATTTAAATTGGAGTCAATTAAATGAACTTTCTAAGTTTATGGAAATCGGTAGTCATACTGTCACCCATACTGACTTAATCTACTCTAAAAATTATGAATCTGAAATTATTGAGAGTAAGAAACAACTTGAGGAACATGGTTTTAATATCACTACTTTTGTTTACCCGGGCGGGAATTATAACTTGCGAGTTTTAAAAACTGTTCAGGCAAATTATTTATGCGCTTCTACACAAGATGTTGGAACAAACTGGAAACCCATGAGACAATATCTTTTAAAAGATTTCACTTTTAGAAAGGCGAATGATATTTCAACAGTAGAAAGAGTTATCAAAAAAGGAAAGTGGAATATTTTAACTTTTCATGATATTGGAACAAGAAATGAGGAAAGTATGCCCTTTCTTTTTTCATTAGTAACAAATTCTAATTCAATTAGCGTAGAATACTTTGAAGAAATACTAAAGTATATAAAACAAGAAGATATTAAGGTTATAACTATCTCAAATGGCTGTGAAAAGTTCTCTAATTAATTATTATGTTTTTTACAAGGAATAGGTTGAAAAGAAGGTTAAAAATTTTAAAAAATGATAAATCAATTTAAGAACAGAAGCACCCTGAAACACTATTCAAGAATTTTATTTGTAGGAGTTCATCCAGATGATGTTGAGTTTCTTGCAGGAGGGACAGTAGCCAAATGTCATGATTTAGGTAAAAAATCAAGTGAGATAATATTAACAGATGGGAGAAAGGGTTTTTTATCGGGTTTAAGTCAAAAACAACTTGCTAAAAAAAGAATGGGTGAAGCAAGAAAAGGAGCAAGAATTTTGGGTATTGGAAAAGTGATATTTCTTAATTTTAGATTTACAGAAGGAAATATTGTCTGTAATAATTCCAATGTAAGATATTTATCACAACAAATTAAAAATTTAAATCCTGATGTAGTATTTTGCCCAGCTTATAAGCATACCATTGATTTTTGGAATAAAGATCATAAAATTGGAGGAAGAATAGTAGAAAAAGTATGTGAAAAAATTGCAAAACCACTTTTTTTCTATGGTACTTTTAAACCAACTATTTTAGAAAGAATTAATCTCAGTCAGACAAGGAGGGCAGAAAGAGCGATAAGATGCCATGAAAGCCAGATGCAGATATTTGGAAAGACTTATCTTGCTCTAAGAAAAATGTTAGGAAAATGCTTCGGTCATAAAATAAGTTCTTACTTTGCTGAGCCCTTCGAAAAAGCAAAAGAATTATAAGTCTAATTTTCCTTTAATAAACATGGATAAAAAAAAGAGGGTAATTAGAAGAATTGCTAAAATTATTTTGATTATACTTGTTATCTATTTTATTTTTTTTATTTATTGTAATCTAGACTTATCTAAGAAAAGAGATTATGTATATTATGAAAATATTTCCATACTCAATGAAACAATCTCTTATAATTCTGAAATTATTAAAGGGACAGAACCCATATTTATTCCTGGAGGAGAAAAAGCTATTCTTCTTTTACACGGCGGAGGTGGAACACCAATAGAACTTAAAGAGATGGCGTATTTTTTAGCAAGTAAAAATATAAGTGTTTTTGTTCCATTATTGCCTCATCAGGGGAGAACCTACAGCGAGTTGGGAAAAGTAAACGATGAAGAGTCATATGACGCTTCCCTTCTTTATTTAAAAATTTTAAAGAAAAATTATGATGAAGTTTATGTTGGAGGTTTATCAACAGGAGGCTCATTAGCTTTAAAAATTGGAGAAAACGAAAATATCTCTGGAATTATTTCTTTAGCTTCCCCAATTACCTATGTAAGTTTTTTAGGAGATTTTACTCTTCCTTTGTTTAGGATAGCAAATTTGATTACTCCTAATCTTAGGAGGATAGAGTATGGAATGACTCGAAATGAAAGTGTTGCTAAAATTCTTCCCTCTTTTGATAGATTGCCAATCCCTCTTTTAATAAAAGGAGAATTGTTAAAAAAAGAAACTAAAGATAAACTTGGAAACATTAATGAACCAATATTAATTTTACAATCTGATTGGGATAATCGTGTTGCTCCTTCTTCAGCCAAATATATTTTTGATTATGTTAGTTCTAAGGATAAAACTCTGATTTATCTTAATAATTCTGGGCACGTTATAACGATGGATTATGATAAGCAAATAGTCTTTGAAGAAGCGGCTAATTTTATATTAAAGGATAAAGCAGCTTAATTTTTTCTATTTTCCGGTGTTCTTGATAATTATCCAAACAATCTGTCTTTGATAAGACTTAAAAACCTTTATAAATCTCAAAAACCTTTCTTTTTAGTAATAATAATAATATTCTGAAAGGAGGTATAAAATGGTAAAAAAATCACTTGGCGATTTAATAGGCGGCTGGGCATTCCTAGTAGGAGTGGTAATCGCGATATTAGTCGGATTTATCGGAACTAGTCCTGCTATAACAACAACTCTTGTTATAATTGGAATCTTAATAGGATTATTTAATATTGCGGATAAAGAAGCATCTTCTTTCCTCATATCAGGAGTTGTGCTTGTAATCGTTGGATCACTTGGCGGAAATGCTTTTGGTAATCTAACAATTATAACTCAAATATTAGCTGCACTTATGGCAATATTTGTACCTGCTACAATAATAGTTGCTATAAAAAATGTCCTCAGCATAGCAAGGGACTAAACAAACTTTTATTTTATTTTTTCTTTTTTTAAATTTTTCTAGTTAGTTCATTTAAGTAATATAAAATACCCTGTTGGAGTTCTAATAGATATATCTTATAACATAAATATTAATAAACTAGTTTAGGTATTATTTTAACAATGATATCACAAAGAGAAGACGCAACAAAAGCTAATGCTACTAGGGGTATAGAAACAATCATAAAAAAGTCTCAGAAACCGTATAATATTGCAAAGGCAGGAGACGAAATAATGATGTGGGATATGTGGAGTACTATGCTTAGTTCAGGAGTGCAAATACTACAAACATTGACAATACTTAGACAAACTTTTCCTGCATATGACCGACAAATTGGAATTATACATGCGGGTATCAAAGAAGGTGAATGTTTAGCAGATGCGATAGACGTAATTGAGAAGAATGATTCATATATACAATTTCATCCTAATGCAAGGACATATCTTAGTGTAGGAGAAGAAACAGGAAGACTTCCAGAGATGTGCATGAAACTAAGTGAGTTTATCGCAGAGCAACAGGATTTAAACAGAAAACCTTATTCCAAGGAAGAGAAAGGTAAAATTCAGTTTTATACAAAACTTACAAATCTGGTTGAAGCAAGAATCCCGTTATTAAGATGTTTAGGAGAATTAAGAAAAACAGAAGAATATCCTCCAGAAAATGTAATAAAAGAGGTATATGAATCTATTGAAGCAGGTAGTACTTTTGCAGAGGCATTAGCACAACATCCAAAGATATTTACAAAATTTGAAGTAAACATGGTAAGAGGCGGGGAGATAGGTGGAGTTCTTAATATTACTTTAGGAAAAATAGGCGAATATTTTAAGAAAGCAGCAGAGAGTAAATATCAGAATAGAAGTATATTTTCTTTTTTATCTCTTAAGAAATATTTTAATCATATCAATCTATAGGAGTCCAATCTGCTCCACCCCAAACTCCAGCATTATTCAATATTATTCCATTCTCCAACGAGTAAATAGACCAATAGCCTGAATTGTACACAGCTAAATCTGTCTTTCCATCTCCATCATAATCTCCTGGCACAGGAGTCCAATCTGCTCCACCCCAAACTCCAGCATTATTCAATATTATTCCATTCTCCAACGAGTAAATAGACCAATAGCCTGAATTGTACACAGCTAAATCTGTCTTTCCATCTCCATCATAATCTCCTGG